>Ga0208396_100095_pt1 | contig 36642 bp, 24 predicted proteins | sample LakWasMet64_LOW9_2_FD_183896 | JGI IMG/M metagenome (GOLD analysis project Ga0208396, IMG submission 183896) | Freshwater sediment methanotrophic microbial communities from Lake Washington under simulated oxygen tension - Sediment Metagenome... | ecosystem: Environmental > Aquatic > Freshwater >... | reverse complement strand
TTATAATCCAACCTCAGCAACATTAGGTAAAACAATTTTATCTATATTGGTTCTGGCTGAAACTTCCGTTTGTATTTTCTGGATATTTTCACTTGCCGGTCTGGGTGATGGTTATGCGGTAATCGCTGCGGTGCCTTATGTCTATCTGGTAGTTTCCTATTTAAGCCTGTTCATTTTTTATCGATACAAGCGCTTTGAGTATTTCATGTTTACGCAGCTTGTGATGCTGCTGGTGATGCCTTTTTTTATGCAATGGATCATTGGCGGATTTGAGGCGTCCAGTGGCATAGCTATTTGGGCTATTTTATCTCCTGTAGGTGCATTGATGATTCTGGGGCGTCGCCAATCAACAGCCTGGTTTTTTATGTTTGTTGGACTGGCGTTAATCTCCTGGAAATTGAATTATTACTTTATGGGCAATGCATTACCTATCCCCCGCAATGTTAAAGATACATTTTTTCTGATGAACATAATGGGTACTGCTGCCATTTTGTATGGAGTGCTGCGTTATTTTCAGGGGCAGAAAGAGCGTGTTATGAAATATCTTGAAATTGAGCAGGCAAGATCAGAAAAATTGCTTTTGAATATTTTGCCAGCATCTATAGCGGAGCGTCTTAAAATCAATGATATGCGCATTGCTGATTATTATGACGAAGTCACAGTGATGTTTGCTGATTTAATAAATTTTACCCAAATCGCAAAGCAAATGCAGCCGACACAGCTTGTTGATTTATTGTCACAAATCTTTTTAAGATTCGACCAATTGGCAGAAAAGTTTCAGGTCGAGAAAATCAAGACCATTGGCGATGCCTACATGGTAATTTCAGGAGCGCCAGTCGTCTGTGCAGACCACGCAAAACGGATTGCAGATATGGCATTGGAAATGCAGATTGTACTGAAAGAGCTCTCTGTGCAGTCGGGTTTGCAACTTGGTATACGTATAGGCATTCACAGCGGCCCCGTAGTTGCTGGTGTGATTGGCATTAGCAAGGTTAGTTACGATTTATGGGGTGATGCTGTCAACATGGCAAGTCGTATGGAAGAGACTTGTCCTGCTGGCTGTATTCAGGTGTCGCAGGAAATACAGCAGATATTGAATGATGAGTACTTATTTTCACCAAGAAGTAATGTGATGATAAAAGGTCAGGGTAATGTCGATACGTTTATACTTACCGGGCGACGCCTAACCAGCGTGGCAAGCATTATTAATGGCTAATATTGCAGGAAGTACGTAAGCCGCATAGGATTTTTATATTATATAGACTATAATGCGCGCGTCTTCGGAAGAGTGGATGAGCGGTTTAAGTCGCACGCCTGGAAAGCGTGTTTAGGTGAATAACCTAACGCGGGTTCGAATCCCGCCTCTTCCGCCAGTGATATGTATCAAGCTGTATCAATCAGCGTTGAAAGTCTAATAAAATCAAAAACTCTTACGTCAGTAATTTAAATTTTTTTAAAGTTCTGTAAATTACTTGGGTAGTATACTTCAAATAAATTTCAATTAATTTAGTCGCGCTCAGTGTTTATCAAGTTGCTTAAGGTATTGAATAATATCAGCGATAACGCTCTCCCAATCGTCAGTTTCGGGTTGCCTGAACAGTGTGGCAGTAGGGTACCAGGGGCTATCGCTTCTATCTAGCATCCAACGAAAATCCGGTACGTATGGTAAAAGGATGAGTACTTTTTTCCCTAGTGCCCCAGCAAGGTGTGCTACAGAAGTATCTACTGAAATCACTAGGTCCATTTTATCAATCAGCGCTGCTGTATCTGAAAAGTCCTCTAACTCATTCTGATGATGCTGTATTTTATTTAATTCATTTAAAGTTTCTAAATCAGTCGCTCGATATTCTTTTTGTATGGAATGAAACTCGAAAGGTAGCTTTAATATGGGGCTTAAATGCTTGAGTGATAAACTGCGATTGCGGTCATTTTTATAAATAGCATTGCCAGACCAAGCTAATCCTATTCTTGTTTTTGTTTTTTTACCTAGTTTATTGTTCCATAGTTTCTTTTTTAGTGAATCTGCAAAAAGATATGGAATAGATGCGGGAATAGTTTCAACCGATGTCTTGAATGCAAGTGGCAGGCTCATCATCGGGCATTGGAAATCAGGAGAGGATATGGTTTTACCATTTTCCACAATAGTGAAGTTTCCTTTAAGCGTTCCAATTAGGGAGGATAGAGCATTATGGGTAGCCAGTATGACATTTGCACCCAACTTTTCAACCATAGGTACATATCGACAAAAATGGATTGTATCGCCGAACCCTTGTTCAGAATAAATTAATATTGTTTTACCTTGAAGAGGCTGGTCACCCAGCCAAAGTGGCTGGCTGTAATTATTGTAATTATTTTTTATATCGTCTTTTCTGCGCCGCCATTCATAAAGTTGCCAGCCTTCCCGGTATTCACCTAGTAACAGTTTAAGAAGCGCTTTATTCCAATGTGCATCTGCATAATCAGGTTTGAGTTCAATCGCGCGATTATAGCTGACTAGGGTTTCGTCAAGGCGTTTGAGTTTGCTAAGCGCATTACCCTTGTTAAGGTATGCTTCTGCAAATTCCGGCTTAATTGCAAGTGTGCGTTCAAAGGTGGATAAGGCTTCGTCATAGCGATTAAGTTCACTAAATGTGTTACCCAGATTAAGAAGTGCATCGGCATAATCTGGTTTAAGTGCAAGTGTACGCTCAAAGCTGGAGAGGGCCTCATCGTGGCGTCTGAGTTCGTTAAGAGTATTGCCTCGGTTGAAATGTGCGCTTGTGAAATTTGGCTCAAGTTCTATTGCGCGATCATAACTGACCAAGGCTTCGTCAAAGCGTTTGAGTTCTTTTAGTACAGAGGCACGTTTAAAGTGTATGTTTGCATGATTAGGTTTTAGTAAAATCTCGCGGTCATAGTTTGCAAGCTCTTCGTCCGGGCGTTTGAGTTCTTTCAGCGTAAAACCGCGATTATTGTATGCATCTATGTAGTCGGGTTTAAGTTCAACCGCGCGATCAAAGTTTTTCAGAGCTTCATCAAGGCGTTTGAGCTTTTGTAGCGCAATGCCACGATTATTGTATGTATCTGCATAGCTGGGTTTAAGTTCAATGGCACGATCAAAGTTTACGAGGGCATCGTCTAGACGTTTGAGCTCTATTAGCGTAATGCCGCGATTATTGTACGCGTCTGCGTAGTCGGGCCTGAGTTCAATGGCACGATCAAAGCTTGTGAGGGCATCATCTAAGCGATAGAGCTCTTTCAGGATAGTGGCTTGGTTGAAGTATGCATCTGCATAGTCTGGTTTAAGTTCTATGGCATGATTGTAGCTGGTGAGAGCATCATCAAAACGTTTAAGTTCTTTTAGTGCATTGCCGAGATTATTGTGGGCAAAAGGCTGATCTGGTTTTATTTTTAAAGATTGCTCAATTATCTTTATCGCTTTATTAAATTGGCCTTGCTGAAATTCAATTGCCCCTAAGTTGGTTAAAGCAGTTACATTTTGAGGAAACTTATTAAGCAGTTTTTTATAAAGGGTTTTAGCCTCGTTCAACTTTCCTGATTTATGAAGCGCAATTGCTTGATGTAATTCAGGAGAAGGGGATAAATTATTGGATTTGGAATTCATCTCAGAATGCTTTAATGTTCATTAAAGTGTGTAGATATAGCATCAGGTTTTTTTCATTATTCTACTGATAATTCATTACTTAATTAGTACAGTTTATAGATTTTATTGTAAAGCGGCTCGATATAATCAGCAATGCCTTTCATCGTCACAGTTTGATTTTAAATTAGAGTTCAAATTTAAATGAAAATTAGTTTCATAATTCAATCAGATTTTTATAAAGATGATTGAATATCATTATTTAATCCATAAAACGGAATACCTGACGAAGGGATCCAAGTCAGAAAAATAGGGCACCTTGTACTGTTCAGTTGCCTGTTAAGCTAAAGTCTCTCTTTAAAATGCGGCGCTAATTGTATTCATTTGATTGAAACCTCAAAAAATAAGCAATCATCCAATTATTGTTGTTACAATAATCAAATGACTGATATTAATGAAAAATTTACAACTAATAAGCGCGGTGGAGTTCGTGAAGGAGCTGGGCGTAAAATTGGCACGGGTAAATTTGGTGAGCCTACATCGGTGTTACGTATTCCTGCTAGCCAAAAGGAAAAAATTAAAGACTTCTTGGCTGCCTACCAGCAAAAGCGTTTGCAGGCAGATCTGGATATAGTCAGTGAGTTTGAAATGCCTAGCATTGATTCACGACCAATACATTTACCGTTATATTCTTCTAAAGTTTCGGCTGGTCTTCCCAGCCCGGTTGATGAAGATATTGAAAAGCGTTTGGATCCAAGTGAGTTCTTGATCGATGATAAAGATTCTACTTTTTTTGTCACCATCCAAGGTTATTCGATGATAGATGCTGGCTTATTGCCTGGCGACAAAGCTGTTGTAGATCGCTCCAAGCTTGCATCTGTGGGTGATATTGTCCTAGCTGTATTAAACGGCGAGTTTACGATTAAAACTCTGGGTCGTCATAAAACAGGCGCTCCAAGATTATTGCCTGCAAATTCAAGCGGCGCTTATAACCCAATCGAAATTACTGAAGAAATGCAATTTGAAATTTGGGGCGTTGTTACTGGATCATTCAGGCGTTTCAAGTAAATTATTCTGGAATATGCCTTGTTTCAGTATGGCTGATTAAATAATCACCATTACCTATTACACCCTACCGAACAGTCACTTATGTTGCTTACCCTATGGTCATTAACAAGGTTATCCACAGAGAATGTGGGTTGAATAGATAACTTGTTTTCTATATAAATACCCCCTCAGTGCCCCAGTGTTTAGGTGGGGCTTAATGGCTATTTTTTAGTCTTCTATTCTAAAGCCTACTTTAAGTGTCACTTGATAGTGAGCGATTTTGCCATCAACAATGTGTCCGCGTGTTTCAACAACTTCAAACCAGTTGAGATGCTTTAATGTTAACGAGGCTTTGGCAATGGCAGTTTGAATTGCATCATCTGAACTAACTGGGGATGAACCAACCAGTTCTATGACTTTGTAGGTATGTGCTGACATGATTTTCTCCAACGAGTTAACAAAAATTCATCTTAGCATGTCGGCATGTATAAAGTAAAAAAGCCCGAACGTATGATCGGGCTTTTTTACTTAAACAACGAGATTACTTGTTTTGTGTTTCTACCATTACCAGTGGCTCAGCAGTAGTTTCAGCTTTAGCCTGTTTTTGCCAGGTTGCAGCTCTGCGTGGTTTACGCGGTTTTTCTTCCTCGGCAGGTGCTGCAGCTTTTGGTGTATCTGCTTTGGTCTCAACTAATTGTAATCCTGCTGCTGCCAAGTCTACTGGCTTTGCTTCTGTCTTTGCCTTACGTGCGCGGGCAGGGCGTTTTTTATCAGCTTTAGTAGTAGCCTTGTCAGTATCAACAGCTTCGATAGCTACTTTTTCGGCAGTTTCAGTTTTTTCTTCAGCCTTTTCTATTGGGGCTGCTGTGCCTGCTGTAGTTTTTTTGCCTGCGCTTTTTGCGGGTCTAGATTTTTTAACTTCCGGAGCCGTAGTGCTTGTAACTTCCTGTGTTGCTGCGTCAACAACTGGTTTTGTTTCCAATGGCTTCTCTGTGTTTGCAGCTACAGGTGCTGTTTTTTCAACCGGAGCTGGCGCTGTGCTTTCAGCTTTAGTCGCAACCGGAGCTGGTGCTTCAGCTGTTACATTAGCTTGATTGGCGTTAATTTCCTCATTGGGAACAAATGGACGATTATTTTCACGTGTTACATTTTCATCGCGATCACGACGGCCACGGCGGTTGTTGCGGTTGCGGCGGCCGCTACGTTCAGCACGTTGCTCTGTCGTTTCGTTAGCTGTAGCGTCTGTAGTTACATTTGCCGGCTGATTGCGTTGGCTTTCCTGACGTTGTGCTTCATTACGAGGTTGCTGCGGTTTTTGCTGACGTGGTTCCTGTGATTTATTTTCAGCAGGACGTTGTTCTTGACCTTTTGTTTCCTGATTACGGTTAGGACGGTCTTGCGCTACGTTTTTGTCGCCACGTTCATTACGGGTGCGCTCGTTACGATTGCGGTTACGATTGCGATTGCGGTTGTTGTCACGACGTGACTCACCGGATTTCTCAGTAGGTTTTTCTTCTTCACTCTTGGTAACCGATGCGAAGAAGTTTTTAATGCGTGCAAACAGTGATGGTTTTGCTTCTTCTTTTTCAGCAACTATCGGTGCCGGTGCTGCAGGCGTAATGCCTTTTACAGCTGCTACCGGTTTAACCGCTTTAGCTTCTTCTGCCGCATTTGGCAGATAGCTGGTTTCTGTAGGCAGTTCTACCATATTGTAGCTGGCACGAGCTGTGTCATGGTTCACATCGTCATGCTTGATGCGAACGATGTTGTAATTCGGTGTTTCAAGGTGAATGTTTGGAATCAATACAACCTCTACACCCATACGTTGTTCGATCTTATGAATGTCTGCACGTTTTTCATTGAGGAGGAAGGTTGCTACTTCAACCGGTAACTGTACTTGAATAATTGCGCTGTTTTCTTTCATTGCATCTTCTTGAGTGATGCGCAAAATGTGCAATGCAGTTGATTCAATACCACGGATATGACCGGTGCCATGACAGCGTGGGCATGGAATGTGGTTGGTTTCGCCTAGGCTAGGGCGCAGGCGTTGGCGAGAAAGTTCCAGCAGGCCGAAACGTGAGATCTTGCCGGTTTGTACACGTGCGCGGTCTGCATGCAACGCGTCACGCAGAGCATTTTCAACTTCACGCTGGTTGCGCTGGCTTTCCATGTCGATAAAGTCGATGACGATCAAGCCACCCAAGTCACGCAGGCGTAACTGACGGGCTACTTCTTCAGCAGCTTCAATGTTGGTATTGAAAGCAGTATGTTCGATATCGCTACCGCGGGTTGCACGGCCTGAGTTAACGTCTACTGAAACCAATGCTTCAGTATGGTCAATCACAATCGCGCCGCCAGATGGCAGGCGAACTTCACGTGAGAAAGCAGATTCAATCTGGTGCTCAATCTGGAAGCGTGTGAACAGGGGGATTTCATCCTGATACAATTTAACGCGTGCAACATTGCCTGGCATGACGTGGTTCATGAACTGTACTGCCTGTTCGTGAATGTCTGGCGTGTCGATCAGGATTTCACCGATGTCAGAACTGAAGTAATCGCGGATAGCGCGAATCACCAGACTGCCTTCCTGATAAATCAGGTATGCGCCTGGCTGCATGGCAGAAGCGCCATCAATCGCCGCCCATAGTTGGGTTAAATAGTTTAAATCCCATTGTAATTCTTCAGCATTACGGCCAATACCGGCAGTACGTGCAATGATGCTCATACCTTTTGGTACTTCAAGTTGTGCTAGAACGTCGCGCAATTCATCGCGGTCTTCGCCTTCAATGCGGCGTGATACACCGCCACCGCGTGGATTGTTTGGCATCAAGACTAAATATCGGCCAGCCAGAGAGATGAATGTAGTGAGTGCAGCACCTTTGTTACCACGCTCATCTTTATCAACCTGAACGATGAGTTCCTGACCTTCTTTTAGTGCATCCTGAATGCGGGCACGACCATCGGTGCCTTCTTTATAGTAGCTGCGCGCTACTTCCTTGAATGGTAAAAAGCCATGGCGATCTTGGCCGTAATCTACAAAAGCGGCTTCAAGGGATGGTTCGATGCGGGTGATAACACCTTTGTAGATATTGCTTTTGCGCTGTTCTTTACCAGCGTGTTCAATATCCAGATCGATAAGTTTTTGACCATCTACAATCGCAACGCGTAATTCTTCAGATTGCGTTGCATTAAATAACATGCGTTTCATTGTTTGCTCCTGCGCTGGGTGACGCGAGCAGACTTATTGCTTAAATTTAAGCTTCGAATAATAAGGTGAAAGTGCCAAACCACGGCGGAACTACTGTAGATGCAACATGTTTTTATGGTGACATGTGCCTATTGAATATCAACGATTATGAATATAACAATTGTGCAATTTAACGAGGCCATTGCGGTTAACCGCAGGCTATTATTCAGATAAATCAACTCAGCCTGATCGGCTGAGAGTAGTGTAATTTATCCAAATTGAATTGTTTTAACAGAGTAACTCATGTTGAAACAGCTGTATTTTGTTCGTCAAAGCAAACTAATTGCTAAATTTATGCTTAAATGCGGCCTAGGTTAGCCAGCTGTAGCTTAAATTCGTTAAAATTCTATCTTTAGTAAATTCCAATTTGTTCAGTTAGTTAATTGCTGATCTAGTTTTATCAGTCGATTAGCTAAATATGCCAAATTTGACTATCACTTTAAGTCGCGCTTTATCTTTATTTGTCTGCGGCGGCTTGAGCGCTAATTTTACTTACCGCTACTTTATAATATGGCGAGCGGCGTTAACCAAGTAATTTGTTGTCACTATTTTATAAACACATCAGCGACAATTAAATGTCCTGGTGCGATGTATTTACTGATATTAAGTGTATTCTTATCAAGAATTTAACTGTAACTTTAATTGTTAAATCCCAAGAATCATCGCAGTATAAGCTACATCAATCATTTAAGCAAAGCATGAACAATTTAATTATAGAAAATCAAAGTAGTAACAATTCCAAAGTTGGTGAATTAGCTGCGGCATTCCTGACTGTTGATGAAGCCAGCGAAGGTCAGCGCGTAGATAATTTTTTGACCAAGACCTTAAAAGGCGTACCTAAAAGTCATGTTTACCGTATTTTGCGTAGCGGTGAAGTGAGGGTGAACAAAAAACGCATTGATGCAGATTTTCGTCTTAGTATGGGCGACATCGTCAGGGTGCCGCCTATCCGTGCAACCATTACAGAAAAGCCAGAAGGCGTTGCGCCGGCATCTTCAAAATTTGAAAATGCGATCATTTATGAAGATGATGCGATGCTGGTAATCGACAAGGCTGCTGGTTTTGCAGTGCATGGCGGCAGCGGTATTAGCCGCGGCGTGATTGAGCAGCTGCGTCTGGAGCGTCCTAAAGCCAAGTTTTTGGAGCTGGTACATAGGCTGGATCGCGAGACTTCCGGCGTGCTGATGCTGGCCAAGAAAAGAAGTGCGCTGGTCGCCTTGCATGAAGCGATTCGTAACAACCAGACTGATAAACGCTATTTGATGCTGGTGCAAGGCGAGTGGCTGGAGCAGAAAAAACGTGTCGTGCTGGATTTGCAAAAGTATGTATTGCCGAACGGTGAACGACGTGTGAATGTGGTGACCGATGTCTCAAAAGATAAATTCGGTGAACGCCAAACTTCGGAAACCATGTTCCGCTTGATAAAGAACTATAGCAGTCCCACTATAGGTAAGTTCAGCTTGCTGGAGGCGCAGCTGGTTACCGGGCGTACACATCAACTACGTGTGCAATTGTCGCATTTAGGCTTTCCGATAGTTGGCGATGATAAATATGGTGATTTTGCATTGAACAAAGCATTGGTGAAGCATGGATTGAAGCGTATGTTTCTGCATTCATCCGTAACAAAAATCCGCCATCCGCTAACGCAAGAGAAATTGGAGCTTGTAGCACCGATGCCGGCAGAATTAGGCAAATTTTTGAAGAATCTAGAGAAAGAGTAATCGAAGTATGGCAAAGCAGTATGATTTGATTGTATGGGATTGGGATGGCACCTTGGCTGACTCAACCGGGATGATCACAACAGCAATCGTTAAAGCAGCGGAGCAGGTTGGTTTGTCTCCATTAACAGCGGAAGCAGCCAGCAGCATTATTGGGCTGGGGTTGCGTGAGTCGGTTGAAGCACTTTACCCTGGCATATCTGACGAGCAGGCCAAGGCGCTAGCCACACAATACAACGTGAATTATTTCGCTGGTGAGAGTGAGATACCTTTATTTGCAGGTGCGGCAGATACCATTAAAACGCTGAATCGACGCGGGTTTAAACTTGCCGTTGCTACCGGGAAAAGTAGACGTGGTTTGAATCTGGCATTGGAACACACTCAGTTGCGCAATTATTTTCACGCAACCAGAACTGTAGATGAGTGTTTTTCAAAACCACATCCGCAAATGCTGGATGAGTTAATGGATAATTTGGTGGTATTGCCTGAACGTACTTTGATGATTGGCGATACGAACTATGATTTGCAAATGGCAAAGAATGCTGGCGTTGATGCGATTGGTGTGACTTATGGCGCGCAAAAATCAGACGTATGGCAGAATTTGGATCCGGTTCAGAAGTTTGATGACTTTACCAAGTTGAGTCAGTGGTTGATGGAGCATGCGTAGTCATGAGCATTAATGAGTGCACGGTTGTTTTAAATAGTGCAGACTTGCCGGATGGTGGTAATGGTTTGCGGTTTCCGCTTCCGACTTTTGGGCAAAACGTAACCGGTTTTGTTGTCAGGTTTAAAGGGACGCCTTATGCTTATGTAAACCAATGTGCGCATGTATCAGTAGAGTTGGATTGGAATCAAGGCGAGTTTTTTACAGCACAACAGGATTTTTTGATCTGTGCAACGCATGGCGCGCATTATCGTCCGGATAATGGTTTTTGTGTGATGGGGCCATGTAAGGGGAAGAGTTTAAAACCGTTACAAGTTATTGAACAAAATAATCAAATTGTTATCAACATAGCATCCGCTATTTAAATGGCGGTTTTTAAAACAGTAATATCTAGGATATAACTCAGAAAGTTTGAATCATGTCAGAACAAAATCAGCAAACAGAAGCTGTGAATGAAGCAGGACAGTACCCGCAAGCCGTTGAGGATGCTAAATGGCAGCGTGATGTAATTGAGAAGCTGGCTACTTCTGCATTAGCAGAGCAAAAAACCGCACGACGCTGGAGTACTTTTTTTAAAGGCCTTACTTTTGCGTATTTATTCGTAATAATGTTGATGGCTTTAGGGGTTTTTCACGATGGCAAAAAAGCTTTTGACGCGCATACGGCACTGATTGAAATTTCGGGTGTGATTGAGGTGGGTGGAGAAGTTAATGCTGATGCTGTGATGAATAGCCTGCATGAAGCTTATGACAATAAAGGGACTAAAGGTATTATCCTGCGTATCAACAGTCCAGGCGGCAGTCCGGTTCAGGCTGGTATTATCAATGATGAAATAAAACGTCAAAGAAAACTGCATCCAAATATTCCGGTTTATGCAGTGGTTGAGGATATTTGCGCATCTGGAGGATATTACATTGCTGCTGCAGCCGATAAGATTTATGTAGATAAAGCCAGTATTGTTGGTTCAATCGGCGTGTTGATGGATGGTTACGGCTTTACCGAAGTGATGAAAAAAGTTGGCGTTGAGCGCCGTTTGATGACTGCGGGTGAAAATAAAGCCATGCTAGATCCATTCTCGCCGGTTAATCCTAAGCATCAGGTACTTGCGCAGACCATGTTGAATGAAGTGCATGAGCAATTTAAAACAGTGGTGCGCGAAGGTAGAGGCAAACGTCTGAAAGAAACACCTGAAGTTTTCAGCGGCTTGTTCTGGAGTGGTGAGCAAAGTATCAAACTTGGTTTGGCTGACGCTTTAGGCAGTGCAGACTATGTGGCACGTGAAATCATCAAACAGGAAGAAATTGTAGATTTTACCTATCAGGATGATTTTGCCAGCCGTATTGCGAAACGTATAGGTGCCAGTGTAAGCGCCACCCTTGGCGAGGTGCTTGCCAAACAGTTGATTAACGCAGGTGAAGTAAAGCTACGTTAATCAGTCCTCGATCTTAATGGATTTATACTCTGCCGGCACGGCAGGGTAGTGTAAATCCAGATTTTTTAAAGTGTTAAGTAGCAGCCTTGAGATCAGCAGATTTCGATTGGTTTTTGAATCTGCTGGTACGATATACCATGGTGCCTGTTTGCTAGAGGTTGCCTTAATCGCTTGTTCGTAAGCCTCTGTATAGTTCTCCCACAATTTACGTTCTGCCAAATCCCCCGGATTGAATTTCCAGGTTTTAGTTGGATCGTCCAGCCGTTCTTGCAGGCGTTTCTTTTGCTCACCTTTTGAAATATGTAAAAAGCATTTGATGATAGTGGTACCTGTTTCTGTGAGCATGCGTTCAAAATCATTGATTTGAGCATAGCGACGCTTGCATTCTTCCTCATCAATCCATTTGTGAACTTTTACAATCCCTACATCTTCGTAGTGGCTACGATTGAAAATCACCAGTTCACCAGCTTTAGGTACCTGCTGATGCACGCGCCACAGGTAATCATGCGCAAGTTCTTCGCAGCTCGGTGCCTTGAAATTTGCCAATCGTATTCCTAATGGATCACACTCACTGAAAACGTGACGGATAGTGCCATCTTTTCCGCTGGTATCCATGCCTTGCAGAATTAGCAGAACCTTACGTTTACCTTCGGCATGTAATATGTCCTGATAGCGATTAATCTCGGCCACGAGCCGTGTAAATTCAATAGCGTCTTCCTCTTTGGTGGCGCTGCGTTCCGTTTTATCGCGGGCATTGAAGTCTTTAAGTGAAAAGCTTTTAGGATTAACGCGGTATTGATCAAGATTGGCCATTTATTCTTACTCGAAAGATTAACTTGATGTAATTAGAGCATTAATCAACAAAAAGCCCAACAGATTGGCTCATGATAGCCGTTACTTAATGTATTTTACGCATCAATTTTTAATGACTCATAAATTGTGTCTACTATTAAAAGTGTCCCTAAAACCTCGGTTAGCTCAGTCTGCCTCCAATTGTTTTTGTGATTATTGTGTCAATTATTTCAGATGGTTAACTAATTGTTTCATTTGTGAATAAATCAAAGAAATCTGACTCTTAATGATTACTTAAACCTAGATGCCATCTCTTTTCAGGTACTATCTGGCTTTTACCAATCAAGAGATGTAATTCCCTAATGCAAACAGAAGTAAAAGAGAAACCCAAATACGCCATTGTGGCTGCTGTACAACTACCTAGCGTGACTGACCTTGAGTTTGAGGCATCTCTGGCCGAGTTACGTGAACTTGCAAAAACGCTGGGATATGTAGTGGTCAAAACATTTGTACAAAAGCGAGCTGGATTTGATATGCGTGCATATCTTGGCACCGGCAAGCGGCAGGAAATAGGCGATTACGTTAAAAGTGAGTCAGAGGCTGAAGAAATAGAGGCCCTGCTGGTAGACCACGAGATATCGCCATCGCAGGCACGCAACCTTGAGCTTGAGGTTGGCTGCGAGGTCATGGATCGCACCATGGTGATTCTGGAAATCTTTCATCGCAATGCGCGCTCCCGTGCAGCGCGTGCTCAAGTAGAAATCGCCCGTCTCGGCTACATGGCGCCGCGTCTGCGTGAAGCAGCAAAACTTGCAGGGCCGCAAGGGCGTCAGCGTAGCGGCGAGGGTGGCCGCGGGGCGGGAGAATCACAAACCGAGTTGGATCGCCGCAAGATTCGTGACCGTATTGCAGAACTGCAACTCGAAATCGTTGCAATGGATGCCGAGCGCAAAACGCAGCGCGCGCGGCGACAAGAGCGTAAAGGGCTTGCTGCTGTTGCACTCGTCGGTTACACCAACGCCGGCAAATCCACATTGATGCGTGCACTCACGGGTAGCGAAGTGCTAGTAGCGAATAAACTTTTTGCAACACTTGATACCACAGTGCGCGCACTTTACCCAGATAGTATCCCGCGTGTGTTGGTTAGCGACACGGTCGGCTTCATTAAAAACCTGCCTCATGGACTTGTCGCCTCATTCAAATCAACACTGGACGAAGCGCTCGATGCCTCACTGTTGCTCCACGTGATTGATGCAAGTGACCCCGGCTTTGAGCGCCAGCTTGAAGTTACCGATGAAGTGCTTGAAGAGATTGGCGCCAATGTCGTACCGTGCATCCGAGTCTTTAACAAGATAGACCACGTTGGCGATGCTGCGGCGCAAACTGAATGTGAAGCAGCCTTGCGCGCTAAATACCCGGATTGCGTCGTGATGAGCGCACGTAGACCTGATGATGTTGCGAAGCTACACCATAAAATTGTCGAATTTTTTCAGCAGGATCTGGTTGAAACTGAGATTTTTCTACCTTGGACGGCACAGCAACTGCGCGGAGAGATCTATGCCAACTGTCAGGTGCTTGAGGAGCGCTCAGATAACGATGGCGCCTTTTTCCGGGTTCGTAGCGAGCCGGATGTCATTAAAAATATACGCGAGCAGTGCGGCGTGGAATGATGAGAAAATCAAACAAATGGATTTAGATCTTATTGTTTGATGATAATAATAGGGGGCAGATTGAGCTAACCTTATTGATTTTTTGAATTATCAAAATGGGTGTATATCAAGGTGGTGGATCAACTACTGCGATATTGATATTTTTGTTAACGGTTTTTAACCCGGATTTTTCTTTCTCACTGGCAATTAAATAAATATATGTGCGTTTACTACCTAATGTTGTAAATAACAAAAAAGCCCAAAGATGTTATCTGTTGGGCTTTTTACTTGGTTCATGATAGCCGTTGCTTAATGTAATTTACGCATCAATTTTTAATGACTTGGTGTAATTAATTAAACCATTGGTAGAACTGTCATAGTTAGTCACAACTTCATCGTTGATCAATTGCGGCAAAATCTGTTGCGCAATCTGTTTGCCGTACTCAACACCCCATTGGTCGTAGCTGTTGATATCCCAGATAATGCCTTGCACGAATATTTTGTGTTCGTACAGGGCAATTAGTTTACCCAAGGTGTTAGGTGTCAGCTTGTCGAACATGATAGATGTAGTAGGGCGGTTACCCTCAAATTCTTTATGCGGTAACAGTTTTTCAAGTACATCGCCGCTTAAGCCTTGTTGTTCAAGTTCGGCACGTGCCTGCTCTTTGGTTTTACCCAGCATCAATGACTGCGTCTGAGCCAGAAAGTTGGCCAGTAATATCTTGTGATGTGTGTTGCCGTTATCACCGACTTTGTATTGGCTATGCACCGGCATTAAGAAGTCAGCAGGTACGATTTGTGTGCCCTGATGAATCAGTTGGTAAAATGCATGTTGACCGTTGGTGCCAGCCTCGCCCCATACTACAGGGCCGGTTTTGTAAGGCACGCGGGTACCATCACGGCAAATGAATTTACCGTTGCTTTCCATGTCCGCCTGTTGCAGGTAAGCCGGGAAGCGAGATAAGCCCTGGTCATAAGGCAGAATAGCCTGCGTATCGATATGGAAGAAGTTGTTATACCAAACGCCAATTAGCGCCATAATTACCGGCATATTTTGCTCTAATGGCGCAGTTTTGAAGTGCTCATCCATTTCAAAGGCGCCGGTGAGCAGGTCCTCAAAGTTATCCATGCCCACGTAGAGTGCAATAGATAGGCCGATAGCTGACCATAGTGAATAGCGGCCACCCACCCAATCCCAGAATGCGAACATGTTGGCAGTATCGATGCCGAAATCTTTAACTGCTTTGGCATTGGTGGAAAGCGCAACAAAGTGCTTGGCGACATGCGCGTTGTCTTTGGCGGTGTTTAAAAACCATGTACGTGCGGAGCGCGCATTGGTCATGGTTTCCTGCGTGGTGAATGTTTTGGAAGCCACGATAAATAATGTGGTTTCCGGGTTGCAAAGGTTTAGCGCGCGCATCAAGTGGGCGCCATCAATGTTGGATACGAAATGCACGTTCAAGTCAGGGCTGGCGTATGGTTTTAGTGCATCGCACACCATTACTGGGCCTAAATCAGAGCCGCCGATGCCGATGTTCACAATATCCGTGATGCGTTTGCCGGTGTAACCGGTCCAGCTGTCGTTACGCACTTTGTCTGAGAACTCGCGCATCTGCGCCAGCACAGCGTTTACGTCCGGCATTACATCATGGCCATCTACCAGTACAGGCTTGTTAGCGCGGTTGCGTAGTGCCGTGTGCAATACAGCACGGTTCTCCGTGATATTGATCTTTTCACCGGCAAACATTTTGTCGCGCCAGTTTTCAATTTTGGCTTCACGCGCCAGTTGAAATAACAATGGCAGCGTTTCATCTGTAATGCGATGTTTTGAGTAGTCAAACAGAATGTCGGCAAATTTGAGGCTGAATTTGTCAAAACGTTTAGCATCTGTGGCGAATAAATCGCGCATATGAACTGATGCGATATTTTCTTGATGTTGACTAAGTTTTTGCCATACTGGAAGTTTATGAAGTGTAGCCATTTATATATTTAATGTTTTTTATTCAATGAGTTATTTAATTTGTAGAACAATGCCTGCCAATGGTGGCAGGTTTATTACCAGTGATTGATTATGGTGCATCCAAGCTATATTTTCGGTACTTAATCCACCGCCGTTACCTTGGTTGCTACCGCCATAACAGCTGGCATCACTATTGAAAATCTCTTGGTAAGTTCCAGCTTGTGGAACACCGATGCGGTAGGCATTTCGTAAAACAGGCGTGAAGTTAAGTATTATTATAACAAAACTATTGTCTAATCCGCGCCTTAGATAGCTGATAATTGATTGTTCAGTGTCGTGACAGTCTATCCACTCAAAGCCCTGCACCTCAAAATCCAGTGTATGCAATGATTTAAGGTCTTTGTATAGATTATTTAAATCAGTATTTAGTTTTTGTATCCCTTGATGCCAATGATGTCCGGGATATTCATTACCAAGTAGGTGCCAGTCCAGGCTACTGTTTACATTCCACTCGCGACCCTGCCCGAATTCATTGCCCATGAAATTAAGTTTTTTACCTGGGCTGGTCATCTGATAGGTGGTCAGCAGGCGCAAATTGGCGAATTTCTGCCAGGTATCGCCCGGCATTTTGTCTAATAATGATTTTTTGCCATGTACGACTTCGTCATGCGAGAACGGTAGAACAAAGTTTTCAGAGTAGGCATAAAGCTGGCCGAAGGTCAGCTTGTCGTGATAGTAGCGTCTGTGTACAGGGTCGTTTTCAATGTAGCTAAGGGTGTCATTCATCCAGCCCATGTTCCATTTCATGCTGAAGCCCAAGCCGCCCAAATAAACCGGGCGTGACACCATAGGCCATGCAGTTGATTCTTCAGCGATAGTTAGCACTCCGGTGAAGTCTTCGCCTACCATGACATTGAGCTGTTTCAGGAAGTCGATTACATCGAGATTTTCACGTCCGCCAAACTTGTTCGGCAGCCATTCGCCTGCCTTGCGTGAGTAATCAAGATAAAGCATGGATGCCACGGCATCAACACGCAAGCCATCGATATGAAACTCTTTCAGCCAGAAATAAGCATTGGTAATCAGAAAGTTGCGAACCTCGTTGCGGCCGTAGTTGAATATATAAGTACCCCAGTCCTGATGCTCACCCAGACGCGGGTCTTCATGTTCATACAGCGCAGTACCATCAAATCTGGCTAATGCCCAATCATCTTTTGGAAAATGACCTGGCACCCAGTCAAGAATGACGCCGATGTTGGCCTGATGGAAAGCATCAATTAAAAAACGCAGGTCATCCGGTGAGCCAAAACGGTTAGTTACGCCAAAGTAGCCTGTGGTCTGATAGCCCCAGGATTCATTGAGCGGATGCTCGGAAATAGGCAGTAGCTCAACATGCGTGTAACCCATGGCTACCACGTGCGGCACCAGTGATTTTGCAAGTTCACGATAGGTTAAAAAATGCCCTTTGGCATTGCGTTGCCATGAACCTAAATGCACTTCGTAACAGTTAAACGGTGCATGTAGCCAGTCACGTTTCTTACGAGCATCCAGCCAATCTTTATCCTGCCATTGATGGTGGCTGGTGCTGATTTTTGCAGCGGTACCAGGACGTTGTTCAAACTCAAAACCATAGGGGTCTGTTTTAACTAATATGCCGCCGCTATGACGGTTGCGAATCTCGAATTTATAAGTGTCGCTGGTAGTGAGGCCGGGAATGAATATATCCCAAACTCCGCTGGAACCGTGAGCACGCATGGAATGTACGCGGCCATCCCAGTTATTGAAGCTGCCGATAACGCTGACGCGTTCTGCATTGGGTGCCCACACTGCAAAACGCACACCGGGGATGCTATCCTGAGCAATACATTGCGCCCCCAGTGTTTTGTAAGCCTGTTTTAAACGGCCTTCGCCGAACAGATAAAGCTCATCCTGAGTAACGCTGGTGTTAAAGGTATAGGGATCGTATACCTCATAACTGTGTTCACCAGACTGCACTTTGAGCAGGCATGGTGTTGGCAGTGCAGTCTTGCTGTTGATTTCAAACAGACCGTCGCGGTGTGTTTTTTCCAGTTTAGTCCAGGTTGTACCTGCCTTTACATAAACTTCGCTAGCACTTGGTATGAACGCGCGGTAAACAAATTTATTCTCAGTATCATCATGGATTGCATGCTGACCTAAAAAACTGAATGGGTCATGATGACGCGCTTCCAGAATCAGATGGCGTGCATGCGAATTTGCTTTAGATGCGGCTTGAGATGTTTTGGAATTTACCACGGTGTTAATCCCCTAAGATTATTAAGGTTTATTTAGCTTTTATTTGTTAATTTTTAATTATTTAAGCTAGATTATAGTGCTTTAAGCTGATTATAATGTAATCAATCGTAGTCAGAAGTAAAAATAAGCCAGTTGGCCCAGCTGGCGTAAATTAAAGTAACTATACAAACTTCAGGAGGGCATCATGTCGAACAACCGGCAAGCAGACCAACATTCAGATCGTTTTATTAGTACCTTAACCAAAAATACTGTCGCGATTATTCTGGCAGGGGGACGCGGTAGCCGTTTAAAGAGCCTTACCGACTGGCGAGCGAAACCGGCAGTGCAGTTCGGTGGTAAATTCCGTATCATCGATTTCCCTTTATCAAATTGTGTCAACTCGGGCATCCGCCGCATTAACGTTGCTACGCAATATAAAGCGCAAAGCCTGATCCAGCATATTCAGCGTGGCTGGGGTTTTCTGCGTGGTGAATTCAATGAGTATGTGAATATTATTCCGGCGCAACAGCGCATTTCGGAAGAGTGGTACAAAGGAACGGCGGATGCGGTCTACCAGAATATAGATTTACTGCGCGAGGGCGGCGCAGAGTATATTCTGATTTTGGCTGGTGACCATATCTACAAGATGGATTACGGTAAGATGCTGGCAACGCATGTTAAAAATAAAGCTGACATGACTGTGGCGTGTATCAACGTACCGCTGGAAGATGCAAAGGGCTTTGGCGTGTTAGCCGTTGATGAAGCTGATCGGGTGGTCGAGTTCGCGGAGAAACCGGCAAACCCTAAACATATGCCGGGTGACCCGACCAAAGCGTTTGCGAGCATGGGTATTTACGTGTTTAACGCCAAGTTCCTGTATGAACAATTGATTCGTGATGCAGACGATTCAAAATCAAGCCACGACTTTGGTGGTGACATTATTCCTTATATCATCAAAAAATATAAAGTGCAGGCACACCGCTTTACCGATAGTTGTGTAGGGCACAAAAATGGTAACTTCTACTGGCGTGATGTTGGTACGATTGATGCTTATTGGGAAGCTAATATGGAGCTTACCAAGGTTATTCCTGAGCTTAACTTATATGATAGAGAGTGGCCGATCTGGACTTATCAGGAGCAGTTGCCACCAGCCAAGTTTGTGTTCAATGATGAAGGGCGTACTGGTAAAGCGACTGACTCGCTGGTATCCGGTGGGTGTCTGATCAGTGGTTCCAGTATCACGAGTTCGGTTCTGTTTTCAGATGTGCGCGTACATAGTTATTGTGATGTTAAAGGCTCAGTTATCCTGCCTAAGGTCACTATCAATCGCAACGTGATCTTGAAAAATGTAGTGGTTGATCGCGGCTGCGTGATCCCGGAAGGTATGCAAATCGGTGTGGATCTGGCTCTGGATGCAAAACGTTTTTATGTGTCAGAAAAAGGCATCGTGCTGGTAACGCCGGATATGCTAGGCCAGGATTTGTATCGTGTTGTTTGATAGAGAAAAGCTATCTAAATTTGAATGAGCCCGATGGCGGATTTTTCTGATTCGTCGTTGGGTCTCTCTCGGTATTGTTTTAAAAGTTTTTAATTTAATAGTTTAAGGTTTATTCCCAAGTGAAAGCTGATCGTCCCAAGTTGTACCTCAATCTTTACTGGCATATGCATCAACCGGATTATCGTGATCTGGCGACGAATTCGTATGTGCTGCCATGGACGTATCTACACGCCATAAAAGACTATAGTGATATGGCGTTTCACCTTGAAGAAAATCCCGCCGCGCGCGTGAGTTTCAATTTTGTGCCAATATTATTAGAGCAGCTTGAAGATTACACTCAGCAGTTCAAGAATAATACTGTGCGTGATCCGCTGCTGGCGTTGCTGATTAAGGAAGACCTGTCAGATATTAGTCATGATGAGTGTCATTTGATTTGTGAAAGCTGCTTTAAGAGCCATCACGAAAAAATGCTGAGTCCATTTCCGCATTACCAGCGCTTGCTGCAAATTTACCAGTTGGTTGAGCCGCTGATGAAACAGCATGCGGAGACAAATCGTGATGAATTTCATTATCTGTCGGCGCAGTATAAAGCCGATTTGCTGGTGTGGTATCACTTGGCATGGTGCGGTGAAAGCCTGCGCCGTACCAACCCTGTCGTACAGGCATTAATGACAAAAGGCGTGCTGTTCACATTTGAGGAGAGAGCTGAGTTATATGCGGTGATTGCAGAGACGATTTCGAATCTGATACCGCGCTATAAAATGCTGATGGAACGCAAGCAGATAGAGCTTTCAACCACTCCTTATTACCATCCGATATTGCCGTTATTACTGGATTTTAGATCTACGCTGGATGCGATGCCGGATGCTCCCTTGCCAGCAAGCCCAAACTATCAGGGTGGGCAGGCGCGTGCAGTGGCGCATGTGCAATCTGCAAAAAAATCTCATGCGCATCATTTTGGGGTGACGCCGCGCGGCATGTGGCCGGCAGAGGGCGGCGTTTCGCATGCGGCTTTATCGTTAATGGCTGAGCATGGTCTGGAGTGGGCTGCTACCGGTCAGGCGGTACTCTCTAACAGCCTGCTTAAATCACATTTGAACAATGCCAACAAGGATGATTATCTGTATCAGCCATACCGCATTACCAACGGTGCGAATGATATTCTATGTTTTTTCAGAGATGACCAGCTTTCTGACAAGATTGGTTTTGAATACGCGAAATTACATTCACGCGATGCGGTGAATGACTTTGTGAAAACGCTTGAAAATATCTATCAAAACAACACAACAGATAAGTCTAAAGTTGTGAGCGTGATTCTGGATGGTGAAAATGCCTGGGAGTATTTTCCGTATAACGGATATTACTTCCTGAGTGAGCTGTATGCAGCGCTGACGAGTCACCCCAACATAAAAATGACTACTTTTAGTGATATTGTTGATATGTATCAAAATAGCAAAACACCTGATCATGGATTATCCGCATCCGTATTGCCGCAGGTTGCCGCAGGCAGCTGGGTATATGGGACATTCAGCACCTGGATCGGCAGTAAGGATAAGAATCTGGCTTGGGACCTATTGTGCGCGGCCAAGAAAACTTACGATAACGTAGTGGCTAAAAACAATCTGACTGCAGAACAAGTGAAAGCCTGTGAACGGCAATTAGCTATTTGTGAAGGTTCTGACTGGTTCTGGTGGTTTGGCGACTATAACTCATCTGACAGTGTGTCCAGTTTTGATCAGCTCTATCGCCGCAATTTAATTAATTTATATACATTGCTTGGTCAGCCGGTGCCAGATGCGTTACACCATAAAATCAGTGCCGGCGGTGGTAGTTCCGAGAATGCAGGTACCATGCGGAGAGGGCAGTCCTAAGTTTCTTATGAGTTAGTGCGCGCCTGACTATGGTCTGTAATGCATGGTGGTTATCCAAATTTCAACTGAATTTTGTTTTAACTGAATTTTTCAAATTTAAATTGTTGATAGTTAACGTACCGATTTTTTGAATATATAAATATGACATTGCAATCCAATTTACCGCCGGTGAATCAGCGCCGTGCCGGCGTACTGCTGCATATTAGCTCATTACCTAGCGCCTATTACACCGGTGACTTGGGTGCAGAGGCTTATAAATTTGTGGATTTTCTGCATGAAATCGGTGCCAGCGTATGGCAAACGCTGCCGATTAATATGCCACATGCTGATAATTCACCCTATCAATGCCTGTCAGCCCATGCCGGCAATCCTGACTTTATCAGCCTGGAGGCACTAGAGGCGCAAGGCTTGCTGACTAAAGACGATTTAAGTGGCTTGATTACAGATAAAACACAATTACTGACTAAGGCATTTTTGGCTTTTTCCGAACAGGCTACGACAAAAGACTGTCAGGATTTCATGGGATTCTGTGATAAACGTGCAGACTGGTTACATGATTTTGCCCTGTTTCTGGCACTGCGCACAAAATTCAATCAATCTAGTTGGAATACTTGGCCGGAGCATTATAAAAAACGCCGTATTCCTACTATCCGGCGTGCTAGAGAAGAGTTGGCTCAGGAAATTTCTGTTATTAAATTCACGCAATTTGTATTTTTTACGCAATGGATGGCGCTCAAGAAATATGCAAATGAAAAAGGTGTTGCCATGTTTGGCGATATTCCGATTTTTGTCGCTTTTGACAGCGCTGATGTATGGTCGCAGCCTAATTTGTTTAAGCTGGATGCCGAGCAGAACATGACAGTAGTAGCGGGGGTGCCGCCGGATTATTTTTCTGCAACAGGTCAGCGCTGGGGTAACCCGCACTACAACTGGGAGGCTATGGCTAAGAATAAATTTTCCTGGTGGATAGCGCGCATGACAACGCAAAGCGAACTGTTTGATATTGTGCGTATCGACCATTTCAGAGGCTTGGAAGCCGCCTGGGAAATCCCCGTACAGGAAGAAACGGCAATTAACGGACAATGGGCATTAGCTCCGGGTGATGCCTTGCTGGCAGCAATAACGTCTGCATTGCCAAATCTTGATCTGGTAGCGGAAGATTTGGGCATTATTACAGCTGAAGTTGATGCGCTGAGAAAAAAATATAATTTACCCGGCATGAAAATCCTGCAGTTTGCATTTAGCGGCGAAGCCGATAATCCTTACCTGCCGCATAACATTGAGCCTGACAGTGTGGTTTATACCGGCACCCATGATAATGACACAACGATTGGCTGGCATAGCAGTATGGATGATGATCAGCGTGAGCATTTGCATGCGCATCTGCATGAATCCGGCGGGTCGGATCAGGAGCCGGATATCCTCAATGCCTTGATTGAAATGGCATTGGAATCAAAGGCAAATCTAGCCATTATCCCCATGCAGGATATTTTGGCATTGGACACTACGCACAGAATGAATACGCCGGGCACTGCAAGCGGCAACTGGCATTGGCGCTTTAACTGGCAACAGCTCACAGTAGCGCAGACGGATTTATTCAGAAAACTGGTTGCGCGCACCGGACGGCATTAAAGTATGACTTTAATAGTAGGCATCGATGTTGGCGGCACCAACCTGCGACTGGGCGTTGTGGAATGCAGTGGTACACACTCACAACAAGTGCAGTTGCTGGAAGAGCTAAGGTTCAATGCAGATTTTTCTGGCTTATGTAAAGCAAACATGCCTGACATTGCCTGGCAAACAATACTGACGACCATCGCCAGTGCTGTAGAAACTGTGCGTGTGAAATATCCGCAGTTGTCCGCAGTCGGTATTGGTTTCCCTGGTTTTATTGACCCAAAAACACAAAGAATCGCCCAGTCTCCAAATTTACCGGGGTTGAGTCATGTAGATTTAAGTGCAGATTTGAGTGCATTGATCAGATTGCCGGTAATTACGGAAAACGATGCACTGGCAGCTGCGTTTGGTGAGTTTGTAATGGCGGCAAAACCTATTGATGACCTGATTTATCTCGGTCTGGGTACCGGGGTAGGCGGTGGCCTGATATTGAATCGTCAGCCATTTCAGGGGCAGCACGGCGTGGCAATGGAAATAGGGCACATTATTATTAGCCCAGATGGTCGCTTATGTGGTTGTGGTAATCACGGTTGTATGGAGCAATACGCATCGGCCAGCGGTGTGTCTATTACTTATCAGCAGGCTACAGGTGAGCATTGCAGTGCGGCTCAAATCGCAGCACGTGCTGAAGTCGGTGATAGTAATGCAATTGCAGCTTATCGATTAGCGGCTACATCGCTGGCACAGGCTTTGGCGCATATACTAAAAGTGATTGATGTGACTGATGTTGTGCTTGGTGGCGGTATGAGTGCCGGTTGGCCGCTTATGCAGCAGGCTTTTCAGCGCCAGTTGGATCAGGATTTAATACCGGTGTTGCGAGGCAAGGTGAACGTACATATTTCCAGTGTGGGTGACCAGGCCGGTATTATTGGCGCGGCCATACTGGCGCAGCAAATACTACAGTCTCGGTAGAGATGTATCGTAACCGGGTGGCGTTGCAGCAATGCGCCGTTAAAGGTTCAGCACTGTTGTTTTAAAACGCTAATAATCAAGTTGCGCTGGAAGATAGTTGATTTATGTAAGCTTCAAGCTGGTCTGCAGGTAAGGCTTTGCTGAAATAGTAGCCTTGTACTTCATTGCATCCCTGTAGCCGTAGAAACGCCAATTGTCCTGCGGTTTCCACGCCTTCAGCAATGGTACGTATCCCCAAGCTGGTAGCCATATTGATGATGGCAGAGACTATTGCCTTATCTTCTGCATCTTCCGTGATGTCACGCACAAAAGAACGGTCTATTTTCAGCTTATATACCTTAAAGCGTTTCAAGTAACTAAGTGATGAATAGCCGGTGCCGAAGTCATCAATCGCCATGCGGATGCCAAAGCTATCTAGTTTGTCCATCATTTTAACTGCAGCTTCGGGGTTGTCCATTGCCGCAGCTTCTGTAAGCTCCAATTCCAGGTAGTGATGCGGCAGATGGATTTCATCCAGTATGGAAGTCACTAGATCCGGGAAGTTGATGTCACGGAACTGAACTGCCGATATGTTTACGGCTATCACAGGAATGGCCAAGCCGGAATCAAGCCAGGACTTCATTTGTATTGCAGCGTTGCGCAATACCCATTCACCTATTTTGGCAATTTGTCCGGTGTTTTCGGCAATAGCGATGAACTCAACAGGCGCCACCATGCCGAACTCGGGGTGTTGCCAGCGCAGCAGGGTCTCCACGCCGATGATATGCCCATCATCAATAGAAACCTGCGGTTGGTAGTGCAGCTGTAGCTGATTGCGTTCTATTGCAAAGCGTAATGCGTTTGCCAGCTGTAAATTGCGCTCGGTATCGGACTGCATATCCTGAGCAAAAAAACGGAAGCCATTACGGCCAGCCTGCTTTGCCTTATACATTGCCGTGTCAGCATTTTTGTAGAGGATTTCAACATTACTGCCGTCGTTAGGGTACACGGCAATACCTATGGAAGCAGTGGTGATTAGTTCGTGCTGGTCAATTTTGAATGGCATGGAGATTATTTGCAGTAATTCTCCAGCGAGGCTTGCTGCGCTGTTGGCGGATGCAGTCGGCAAGATAATGACAAACTCATCACCGCCGGAATGTGATACCGTGCATTCCTCCCGCAGAGAGGATTTTATGCGTTTTGCCAGCTCAACCAGCAATTGGTCACCGACGCTGTGGCCCAAGGTGTCGTTAACGTATTTAAAATGATCCAGATCAACCAGCATAATTGCCAGATTCTCGCCACCGCGTTGCGCAAGATTGAGTGCATATTGAAAACGATCTTGCAGCAGGGTGCGGTTAGGCAGACCAGTGAGTTGGTCAAAATGCACCAGAAACTGAATACGTTCCACCGCCTCTAACTTTTCAGTAATGTCATCTTTAATCGCAAGGTAGTTTGTAGTATTGCCCTGTTCATCACGAATTGGCGAAATCATTACATATTCGATATATTCGGTCTCATCTTTGCGACGATTGATGAGTTCCCCTTTCCAGATTTCACCACGTTTTATGGTTGCCCACATTTCATCATAGATTTGTCTGGGAGTTTTTCCTGATTGAAGGATGCTGCAGTTTTGGTTAATTATTTCTTTTTCAGTGTAGCCTGAGCTTAGAAGGAACGCTGAATTGGCAAAAATTATTTTTGCATTCAGATCGGTAATGAAAATGGAATTAGGGCTTTGTTCAACCGCCAATGATAATTTACGCAATTCGTTCTGCATCTTACTTTTTTGCAGTTCATCTTCAAATCTGCCAATGGCAGAACTGATATCCATGGTCATTTCTGTGAGTAGTTTACATACATCCTCATCAAATGTATTTAGCTCGGTTGAGTAAAAAGTAATGGCACCGATTACATGGTTTTTTTGATGCAGCGGCAAGGATGCTGATGCGTTCCATCCGAATTGTTTACCGCGTTCATGCCATGGGGCAGTCATTGGGGTGTTTGTAAAATCCTGGCACCATACGGCACGATTCTCTCTTACTGCAATACCGGTAGGACCTTGGCCCAATGGAATGTCCGCTACTGTGGATATCTCAATACCATTAAGATAATCTGTACCTTGGCCATATGAGGCTACCGGTTTTACGAGCTGTGTCGTTTCATCATGTATGCCAATCCAGCACATGCTCATCCCACCGTGAATAACAGCATCGTGGCATATTGTTTCAAATAGCTCGTTAATGTTTTTACTGCGGACAATCGCTTCATTACAATAACTTAATGCGGCATAAAAACGTGTGAGCCGGTCATTATCGGCGCGAGCCTTGGAAAGCCTTTGCTGCGTTTCTGAAAGCCAGCTCATGATGCTGTTTTCCATACCACGGCTTATTGGAATGGGGTCTTTAACGTCACCGCTGCCTACTCTGGCGATACTTGCCTGCAGCTCATTGAGCGGTGCACCTAGAGTTTTATACATGGATTGATAGGTTCGCCACAGTAAATACAGCAGTGTTAAACCAACAATAATTACGGCATAACGTACAAACAAAGCGAGCTGTTCCTGCGATTCAACCGCATTTGATGTTCGCGTCTCCATCATGCGATAAAACTCGCCAATCGGTCTCATGATCTCGGCTTTAGCCTGATTGTAAGCATCGTTATGTAGCATCTGTAGCGCCTTGATATGGTTTGCATCCCCCATACGTTGCGATGATTCGAACAGACTCATTGCTTTGATTTCGATACTTGTCAGCTGATCGGATTTTTGTTTTGCCTCAGCCAGTTTTTCAAGTTCTATTGCACTGGAACCAGATCTGCGTATTAACTCCATTAACGGAATTGTTTCGCCAGTAGCAAGGTTTGAGTGTTGGTTATCAGGGAGAGTTAAGTCCCAGAACGTGAATTGATAATAAGGCGGGCGCGGGTGCTTGCCATTACGGATGTCGATAATTTCCTGATAGTGTTGCTTGTAAATGGGATTGCCATTTGCCACATAAGTACGTGCCGCACGCGTCAGATCATCTGAAGATTGCCGTAATTCGTTAGCCAGATTAAAGGAGTGATGACGTATCTCGTTGGCATAATCAATACGTTTTTCTGCATATACATATACAGTGAATAAGATACTGAAAACAATCAGGCACATTAAAGCCAATAATAGGTTTAGCGTGAATGCGCTTGAATTATTTTGACGTGGAATCATGAGTATGGATTGTAGATGAATTTCTCTGGTAGCACATCGATATATTGCTCAGGCGCACCGATACATTTATAGAAGCACCCTTATATATTTTCCATTCATGGAGGCTTATGGTGAAACTTTATTCGATTACAATCGTTACAGTGATGTACAGTTGTTTTTAGGGTTGCTGCCGGTACAATAAAACAAGCTTATATCTTAGAGTCTCCACCCATTGTTATCAAGAACAGGTTAAATGTTAAGCAAATTATTTATTTTCATGATGACTGCCCTGAGTTCAGTGCAGGCAATAGCAGCTGGCTCAGTCTGGTATGGCGATGACGATCCATTGTCTACCTCGCTGGAATTGCCGCCTGCCGTATATGGCGCAGGCTTTAAACCTGAACTGGCCGGGCAATCTTGCGCCAGCCTGGATTTTAGCCAGCCGCTATCATTGGCAGATGTTACAGAAGCCGCCCTATGCAATAACCCGCAGACACGTGAATCTTATGCGAATGCAAAGGTACAGGCCGCACAATTGGGCATCGCAAAATCGGCATTCCTGCCGACCCTGACTGACAATTTCAGCATTAATGAAAATTATGCCAATCCTAAATCAGCAAGTAGAGGTCGTGAATATAATAATTTAAGCAATAGCCTGGCGGCATCTTATCTGCTTTATGATTTTGGAAACCGTGATGCGGCCCTTGAGAATGCGCGTCAGTTATTAAATGCTGTCAGTGCAACACAAAGCGCGATTGTGCAGAACCTGCTACTTGCGGCGATCAAGGCTTATTATCAAGTACAGACTGATATTGCTTTACTCGCAGCAACCAAAGAATCTGAAAGCTTCAATCTGGAAAGTTTCAAGTCTGCCGAGGCAAAGTATAAAGCTGGTGTTTCTACACCGGCAGATAAGCTGCAGGCAGAAACGGCTTATGCGCAAGCGGTGCTGACCAGAGTTACTGCAGAAGGCGCACTTAAGACTGATTACGGAATCCTGGCTAATGTGATGGGCTTAAATGCCAATATGCCGCTTAAGATTACTGCCATTGACAATGCACCGGTAAATGCCAGCGAGATTGAGCGCGATATTAATCAGCTTATAGAATATGCGCGCGTACGCCGCCCGGATCTGGTGGCGAGCGAGGCGCAGGTGAATGCAGCAAAAGCCACTATAGAAGCCAGCCGCGCTGCGGCTAAACCTACGATTACTGTTGGCTTATCCAACAGCTTTGCCGATGGAAGCAGCTTGGCTTCCAGTAATACATCCACACTGGGATTCACATTGTCGGTACCACTTTTTGCAGGCTATGCACCAACCTACAAAATACGCTCTGCCGAGGCCGCAGCCGAAGTGAAAGAAGCGCAGCGCGATCAGTTGAAATTGCAAATTTCACTTGATGTATGGACGGCATTTCAGAACTTGCGTACTGCACATGAAACCATCAAATCAGCAGATATTCTGGTCAATAGCGCAAAAGAATCGGCGCGTGTAGCATTGGGTCGTTATAAAGCAGGTGTAGGCAATATTATTGATACCTTGAATGCGCAGAGCGCGCTGGCGAGTGCCAATCAGCAAAAAATCAAGGCAGACCTGAGCAGAAATATTGCCCGTGCAGCATTGGCGCAAGCTATAGGCACACTTGATAGTGTCATGATTCAATCACTGCCGGACGGAAATGCCGCATTAACCCAAGCAAAACCTTGATAAAGTAAATTCATGAAAAAAATAATCAAACAATTTGTCTTTTCATTAATAATTTTGGCCTTGCTCGCAGGCGGATATTATTTTTACCAGAATAATAAACAACAGCGTCCGGAAGATTTGTACAAACTGGCAGAGATTACGCAGGGTGATATCGAACAGGCGGTTGCTGCCAATGGCACCATTAACCCGGTAACGCTGGTCAGCGTAGGCACGCAGGTTTCCGGTCGCGTCAGCAAGCTCTATGTGGACTTTAATGATAAGGTGGAAAAAGGGCAGGTACTGCTGGAGTTGGATGATGCCTTGTTTACGGCGCAGATCGCGCAAACCCAAGGTAACGTGCGTAACGCCGAAGCTTCTGTAGAGCTGGCCAAGGCCAATGAAGCGAGGATGCGCTCTTTATTTGAGCAGGAGTATGTATCAAGGCAGGAGCTGGATCAATCAGTGCAGGCGTTAAAATCAGCAAAGGCTGTGCTGGAGAGTGCGCGTGCGCAATTGCAGCGTGATAAAACCAATCTTGCTTATTCGATTATCCGCTCACCGGTATCAGGTATCGTGATTGATCGCCAGATTGACATCGGCCAGACCGTGGCGGCAAGTTTTCAGACACCGACATTGATTAAGATTGCGCAGGATTTATCCAAAATGCAGATTGATACCAGCTTCGCTGAGGCTGATATTGGCAATATCAAAGTAGGGCAAGTGGCAAAATTCAGTGTGGATGCCTTTCCCAACCTTAATTTTGAAGGGGTAGTGAAACAGATTCGCTTAAATCCGGTGACTACTTCCAACGTGGTTTCCTACAATGTAGTGATTTCTGTAGATAATCCTGAGCATACTTTACTGCCCGGCATGACTGCTTATGTGAATATTGTGTTTGCCAAACACGATAATGTGATGTTGGTGCCAAATGCGGCGTTACGTTATAAACCCAAGCTGGATGAGGCCGATGCCAAATCTGGAGCCAATGGCAATTCACCCCAACGCGGTGCGGGTAACGGCAGTAGAAAAAAACCGGTAGAAACGCAGAATGCAAGTGGTTTAGGTCATGGCAAGGTTTTTGTACTGCAGGATGGTAAACCGCAGCTGCGACAAGTTAAAGTTGGCATTACCGATGGTAAGCTCACTGAAATCGTAAGCACTGAGTTTAAGGCTGGCGACAAAGTGATCGTCGGTGAAAATCAGGCTGATGGTAAAGCTGCTTCCAGCGCCATGCGTGCGCCGCGGATGTTTTAAGGTTTGCTAAGCGGATTCTATTGAATGAACCACGTTATTGAAGTGCGCCATTTGTATAAGGATTACCAAACGGCGGCTGGTGACTTTCCTGTGCTGAAAGATGTGAATCTTACCGTTGAGCGGGGCGAGTATCTGGCAATCATGGGACCATCCGGTTCCGGTAAATCAACTTTCATGAATATTTTAGGCTGTCTGGATAAGCCAACCGCGGGCGAATACCTGCTGGATGGATATCAGGTGGCGCAGTTGGAAAACAATGCTTTAGCGCAGCTTAGAAATAAAACCATAGGCTTTGTTTTCCAGGGGTTTAACCTGCTGGCGCGTTCCAGCCTGCTGGATAACGTTGCCTTGCCTTTGGTGTATTCGGGCGTAGATAAAAACACACGGCATGAAAAAGCAGAACAGGTACTGATAAAGGTTGGATTGGGTAATTATTTGAATTCCAGACCCAGCCAGATTTCGGGTGGGCAGCAGCAGCGCGTGGCGATTGCACGCGCCTTGGTTAATAATCCGCGCCTGATATTGGCTGATGAGCCTACCGGTAATCTTGATAGTAAAACCAGTGAAGAAATTATGGGGCTGTTTGATAATCTGAACAAAGAAGGCATCTCTATTGTTCTGGTCACGCATGAAAACGACATTGCACAGCACGCTAAACGGCAAGTGAGATTTCTGGATGGAAAAATCGTACACGATAGTTTTTACCATGCTGAAGTTTTGGAGGGTGCCTGATGTTTACCGCAATGCTGGGTGAGGCATGGCATGCAATGGGCGCTAATCGCATGCGCACTTTTCTTACCATGCTAGGCATGATGATAGGCGTAGGTGCGGTAGTGCTGATGATGGCAATCGGCGAGGGCGCGCAGCAGTCTATCAAAAAATCCATCAGCTCTATGGGCAGTAATCTGTTCATTGTGCTGTCTGGACCACCCAACAGTGCCGGCGCAAGGTCAGCTACCGGTAATGCACAGTCGTTAAACGTAAAAGATGCAGACGCGGTTGCGGAGTTGGATGGAATTGCCGGCGTTGCACCGACGACGATGGGTAGCGCGCAGGTGATATATTCCGGTAATAACTGGAATACAACCGTGATTGGTACCACGCCCAGCTATATGGAGATACGTGACTGGGTAATTGATGACGGCTACGTGTTTTCAAATTCCGATATACGTTCTGCAACCCGCGTTGCGCTTATCGGTAAAACAGTGGCAGATAATCTGTTTGGTGATGATGTTGACCCGGTAGGTAAAACCATACGCATCAAACAAAGCCCCTTTATCGTAGTGGGCGTGCTGAACCCCAAAGGCCAGAGTCTGGATGGCCGTGATCAGGATGACACTATCATTGTGCCGCTGACTACCGCGCAACGTAAACTTTTCGGCAACCAGATTCCTGGCAGCGTCAGGATGATGATGGTGCAGGCAGAGTCTGACAATGTGATGCAGCAGGCGGAAGATGACATCAATAATCTACTGCGTCAGCGTCACAATATCCGCGAAGGCTCCGACAGCGATTTTTCAGTGCGTAACCTGACTGCAATTGCCAACACTGCCGCTGAGGCTACCCGCACTATGGCGCTATTGCTAGGTGCGATTGCTTCCATCTCGCTGCTGGTAGGCGGTATCGGCATCATGAACATCATGCTGGTGTCGGTAACTGAACGTACCCGAGAAATCGGCATCCGCATGGCGATAGGTGCCAGAGAGCGTGATATCTTGCTGCAGTTCTTGTTGGAGGCGTTTGTAATATCCATCGTCGGTTGCATTATCGGTATTTTAATAGGCGTGGGAGGTGCGGCGCTGGTTAAAAACTTTGCCAGCACTGACACGGTGGTGACTACACAATCTATTACTCTGGCATTTGTAGTGGCCGCCAGCGTGGGAATTTTCTTTGGGTTTTATCCGGCCCGCAAAGCGGCAAGGTTGAATCCGATTGAAGCGTTGCGTTATCAATAGTTTGCTGAATTTATCTTTTCGTTAAACTCGGTTATATCCAAGATTTTTTACAATTCTAGATGCCGACATGGATATGCCAATTGGCTTTCTCCAGCAGAATTTGAAAGACAGTAATTCGTGAAACTGAGAAGTGTCTGGTACAGATGGGGCATGTGAAACTCCATAATGCTATTATAGTGGTTAATCTTTCATTATCGCACTTTCTGCTGTTGTATGCTTGCCGACTACACGCATGCTTGCCGCGCTAATCCCAAAAGCTAAGCTGATGCACATCGCTGCTACCCACGAATCACTACTGTTGGCGACAAAAGTCACAATGGGCACTCCGAGTAATTTTGTTACAGATTCAATAGTTCGCAGTATACCGTTGGCCGTACCTAGGTATTCAATCGGACATTCAGTTTGTAACCACATTGTTTGTGCAAAAAGAAGAGCACTAACACCCATTCCAAGAAAGAATTCTAAAACGATGAACAAAAACATGCTGCTACATATTCCGATTGTTGTCATGATGAACATGCACATTAATGAAGCTATGCCAAACATTTTGTCATAGCCGATCTTGAAGATATTTCTCTTGAGGATATTGGATGCAACCATTCTCCCAAGAAACATGGCAACAATAGGCATTGCAAACATTAACTCATCTCCATTTGCCATTGTTTTATTATAGATAGCAAGGGTAAAAAACAAACCGGAGAATGCAAAAATATAGGGTACGTAAGTAATGAAGAATGAGTACATCTTGGGTACGGCAATAATAATACGGGATAATGATAGAAATATGTCTCCTAAAGTGCGACGAGTTTGTGTCGGCTCTTTCACGGCTTCTACATACACCTTTTCGTAGGTAAGGAACCAATAATACGCAAATGCTGTAACAAGGAAACTTGCAGCATCAATCGCATACAAAGTTGATAGTGGTAATTTTATCAACAAAAATAATGGGGCCATCAACGGCCCAAATACAGCTCCAATAGCTGCGATCTCTGTCATGATGGCTGTAGCTTCGCGAAGTTTTTGACTGGCGAAAATAATTGGTAGCAACTTTCGAATTGCAATGAAATTGGCGATTGATAGTGCTGTTGTTACCACGACTATTATTACCACAACAGGAAATGTCGGAGTAGTCGCGAGAATGCCTGTGAAAACAGCATTGAATATGTTTATAACGAACATTGGTACTTCATATCTAGAAAATAAATCAATCTGAGCCCCTATGACTCCTGATAACAGGATTCCTGTAACTGTCGTCGCATAGATTAAGATTGCATACTGATCAACGCCTTCAGCAGATAGCAGGAATTGATATGCAAGAGCAATATTTGTTAAGGAAGAGCCGAGAACGCTTAGCAACGAAGCCCCAAAAAATATTGCTGTCGGTGTGACACGAAGGGAAATCATAGCGTCATGCTTTAAAGTCGTAGAGGAAACACGGGATTTTCCCGGAAAAGCTGCCTGTCCATAAAAACCTCATGGCCCGGCTGCGAAGGGCGCAGTCATATGCGCATTGTTTGCACTCTTCAGGATCTTGTACCGAAGTGCGAATATTACTTAACGTAGGTGACGTAGTCCAAAGTTTGGTTATGTCATGTTGGAAAATGTTACCAATTTTAAGAGACTCATCTTCAAGCAAAGGAAATGGGAAAACATCACCATCTTTATTAATAAACAATACGGTCTGTCCTTCTTTACTGCCATGTATACATTTATTCTGTGTATTGATATTACTTCGGTTAAGAGTTGGGTCAAAATGACAATCAATCTCAATGTCTGATACAAGGTGCTCAATTGATTGTTGCAAAGACTTACGTGCATCTTTCAAACAGGAGAAATAGTCAGTATCAGGCATTATTGCGCGTCCTTGTTTCGCTAGAATCCCAAAAATCAGACCTTTTGCCCTTACAGACTCTCCAAGCGCAACCACTTTGTCCAGATATTTGGCATTTATTGGAGTCACTACACAAGAAATCCAAATGTTTTCATTATGTCTTCGGATGTTATGTATCGCATTTATCAGCCGACTGAAAATATTTCGTCCGACAATTGAATTGAAATCTTCGTCTAACGCATTTACCGAAATTTGTATCGCAGCAAAAGCTGCTAGAGTCTCTCTATAGTGCTCAAGTTGAAGTCCAGGTATGACCGCGTTTGTTATGATGTTTTGCACTAGGCCACGAGCTTGAGTGTAGGCCACGATGTTTTTAAATTGCTTATTTACAAAGGTTTCGCCACCAACCCACTGCAGTTGAGGTACACCCCAGTCGTAAGCAATATCAATAATTCTTTTTGCATTTTCAAATGACATGTGGGCCTTGGGGCTTGACTCATTTATTGCGCTCGCATAGCAGAAAGTGCACGAAAAATTACAAGCCTTAGTTATTTGCACTTGAATATTACGAGGAGATGCTGGGTAATTATGACTCCACGAGATTTCTGGTAGAAATTTTGAAATAAATTCATAGCTTTCAGTGCCGTGAACGATGCGTCTTAGTTGATTTTTATGTATAACGTAAATTTCCCCTGTGGTTGGATCGCGTTGCGCCAACACATTAGGAAAAATTTCCTGAAATCTAGGATTGTTAGATTGCGACTCGTTATTCATCAAAATTGATATCTCACTATTTTGAAAATCTACCTACCCCCCCCTAATATTTAGAGGGGGGGCTTGTCAAAATATCAGCACCAGTGAAGTGCTTCTGTAACGCTACATTGCGCAACATATTGAGCTTCTATAGAGTCTTTGAGTATCTGAGCTAGAGTCATTACTATCTCCTTAAAAGTAGATGAAGAACTGCATTTATAAAGGTTGAATTGCGATCCTAAATATCTACCTTGTGTAAAGGTGACTTTCGATATTCTTGGACACGCAATGATTATATTAACTTAATGATTTTAAATATAAAATGCGTCATATTGTCGCGCGTCAAACTGACGCATCAGCAAGACAATAAGGGGCAACAATTTTTTGTTTCACATCATTTCAGACCCACTGAAAAAGGTGGTTTATTGATTTTGTTCCGTTGATTTTTCTTAATCTTTGTACTACTTAAGATGCCTGCCCAGCGCCCAGGCCACATGTTCGCGCACTATATCGGAATTGTCATTTGCGCGAGCCTGTAGCGCAGTAATAATGGCAGGCGAGGTTGTTGCATTGCCTAATCCTACCGCGATGTTACGCAGCCATTGCTCATAACCGATGCGATAAATGGCGCTGCCTGCCATCTTTGTTTTGAACTCATCTTCGCTCCAGTTAAAGCAGTCAATCAGGCTAATATCATCCAGCCCATGTTTAACTGCAAAATCAGGCTCTTTGGTCGTTTCGGCAAATTTGTTCCATGGGCAGCAAAGCTGGCAGTCATCACAGCCATACACGCGGTTACCGATTAAGGGGCGTAACTCCACTGGTATGCTGCCTTTTAATTCGATAGTCAGGTAGGAGATGCAGCGTCTGGCATCTACCTCATAAGGCGCGGTAATGGCTTGGGTAGGGCATATATCAATACAGCTTGAGCAAGTACCGCAGTGATTGGTGGCTGGTTCATCAATCTCTAGTGGCAGGTTGGTGTAAATTTCACCTAAAAAAAACCAGGAGCCGCGCTCTTTATTGATAAGCAGTGTGTGTTTGCCGCGCCAGCCTAAGCCAGCTTTCTCGGCCAATGCCACTTCCAGTACGGGCGCGCTATCTGTGAATGCTCTGTATTCAAAATTGCTGGTTTGGTAGTCTGTAAGTTCGGCCTGAATCTTCTCACACAGTTTTTGCAGTTTATTGCGCATTACTTTGTGATAATCACGTCCAAGCGCATAACGTGAGATAAAAGCTTTGGCGCCATTTTGCAGAACAGTTTCGCTATCCGTTGCACTGGGCGGCAGGTAATCTAAACGCGCTGAAATTACACGTATGGTATTTGGCACTAATTCAGCAGGGCGGGTACGCTTGATGCCGTGTTTTGCCATATAATCCATCTCACCATGGAAACCTTTTTTTACCCACTCTTCATGTTTCGTTTCGGCCGTATGCAAATCTGTGTCAGTGATGCCAATTTGATTAAAGCCCAGTGCCAAACCCCAGGTTTTAATATTGGCGCTCAGTTTTTGCATTTGCTGGCTGGTAAAATGATTAACAGGATTGCTCATGGATAATAATTTTACACTTGATTTAGCGGATGAAGCGGCAACACTTGCATTTGGCAGCGCATTAGCGCATGCCATTGAGCCGAATTTAACGATTTTTCTGCATGGTGATTTAGGTGCCGGAAAAACCACGCTTGTACGCGGTCTGT
>Ga0208396_100091_pt1 | contig 38001 bp, 35 predicted proteins | sample LakWasMet64_LOW9_2_FD_183896 | JGI IMG/M metagenome (GOLD analysis project Ga0208396, IMG submission 183896) | Freshwater sediment methanotrophic microbial communities from Lake Washington under simulated oxygen tension - Sediment Metagenome... | ecosystem: Environmental > Aquatic > Freshwater >... | reverse complement strand
GCTGGGCTGGTGTAGCGATGAACCTTGGTATGACTAACGACACAGACGCACTTGGTGCTGCTGGTGGTTACAAAGAATTGACTAAATACAACGCAGCTCCTGGCGGCGGTGGTTTGACAGTATTCAGCCTGTAATTGATTGTTGAAAAACAAGAGATTATTAGCTAACTACTAAGTTAGTTCATAAGTACCAATAAAAACACCCCGACTAGTCGGGGTGTTTTTTTATACATAAGGTTTTCAGTCATAGATAATTTTCTCAAATAACCCTTAATTCGTTACAATACCAAGCTGTATCCGAATGCTCAGGTTGGCATTATTGCTAACTTATGAGAACTTTTAATTGAATGGATACTCTGATTGGTTTGGCGGTGGCACTTAGGCCGTATATTTGAGGATAAGGAACAAAAAATGTTAAAAAACTTGAAATTATTAGGTCTAATAATTTGTTTGGCAATAATAACCACTGCTCACGCTGAAGATGCTGATTATGGGCGTCCTGGTGAGGGTCAGCGTGTTGATGATGGTACCGAATTTAAAGTATGCGCAGATCAGGATAATCTGCCATATTCAAATAGTAAATTTGAAGGTTTTGAAAATAAAATCGCTGAAGTATTGGCTAAAGATTTAGGTAAAAAGCTGACTTATCAATTCTGGTATGACCGTATGGGCTTTTTGAGAAACACACTCAATGCAAGAAAGTGTGATGTTGTGATGGGTACCACACCAGATAATGATGCCTTAAGAACATCCAAGCCATATTATCGTTCAGGCCATGTTTTTGTCTATAGAAAAGATAAAGGCTTAAAAATTACAGATTGGGATAGCCCTGATTTGAAAAAATCTATCATAGGTATTGTTGGTCAAAGTCCAGCAACAATTCCTTTAAATGATCATGGTCTATTGGGTAATTCAAGGCCATATCGTATGCAGCGTGATTTGAATCTACCACCTAGCTATTTAGTTGATGATGTTGTTAAGGGTGATATTGATGTTGCTGTAGTATGGGGGCCGATCGGAGGCTACTTTGCTAAGCAATCAAAAGTACCATTAGAAGTGGTTGTGATTCCTGAATACGAGAATGAAAACGTTAAAGGCAAAGAGTTCTGGAATATTTCTATAGGCGTGCGTAAGGCAGATAAAGAGCGCATTGCCTTAATTCAAGGTGCGTTAGATAGAAATAAAGATAAAATTCAGCAGATTCTGGATGAGTATGGTATTCCAACCGTGCCTGTAGTTGAAGGTGATAATCTGATGAAAACTTATCGTAAAGGTAAATCAGTAACTAAAGAAAACCGCGGTGACGCAATTCCAAAAACAGAGTAAAATAACTCGCTATTTCGAGTTGGTACGTCAACCGGATATTTATAACTACGTTAAATGAAAACGCGTCCTAAATGCGCCAGCATGTAAGTACGTAGCTAAATTCATTACATTAGGAGATGACATGTTAGGCAATAAATCAATCAAAGCAGCGTTGCTGGTTTCAATGCTTGGTTTAGTAGGTATGACTTTATCTACACAAGCAAGCGCGGCTTGTAATTTAGTTTCAACAAAAGACGGTAGTCCACTAGGTGTTAAGGCTGTAGATACTGATACGCCACAAGCGAAACAGTTTCTGGAATCATGTGTAAACCCATACACAAAAGCATTCGCAAAAGATCCTGAAGCGGCTAAAGCTGGTAAAAAGAAATTTGGTTATTATTCATGTACACAATGTCATGGTCCTAACGCTGGCGGCCAAGTTGGCCCTTCAATTACTGACAGCACATGGCAATATGCAAAACACGTAACAGATAAAGGTTTGTTTGAAACAATCGCTGGCGGTAGTAATGGCGGTATGTTTGCTTGGCATCAGCAACTGGGTAACCCAGAAAACTTGTCAACAGATGATATTTTAAAAGTTGTGGGTTGGTTGCGCACACAATATAAAGGTGGTGGCGACACTCCTTGGTATAACTAAGATTCAACCTTAAGATATATCAATAAACTTTAGTCAAAAGCCGAAGTTTGTTGTAAACAAGTTACATACTGTAACAAGTTAAAAGGCTACTGTATAATTACGGTAGCCTTTTTTTATGTAGCGTATCGCTATGTAGCGAAAAATTACGGCCACAATACAAGTTAAGTGGCTTTATAAATTTTATTTAGTGGAGATAGAGATGGGTAAGTCTAAGTTTGGTTTAGCTTTGGTGCTAGTTGTATTGGCTTTAAATGCCTGTGGTAAAAAAGATTCAAATGCTACAGGTGCTGCGGCTCCAGCAGCAAGTGGCAATGCAATTGAGTTTGTAACTACACAAGATAGCAAGCCATTAGTAATTAACGCAGCATTGTTTGATACTCCAGCAGCTAAAGAATTCTTGGCTACTGGTAAAAACCCATATGTTGGCAATGCAGAGGCGATTGCTAAAGGTAAAAAAGTATTCCAATTGTATTCATGTACTCAATGCCACGGCCCAGAAGCTAAAGGCCAAGTGGGCCCTGGGTTGATTGGTCCAACATTTAAGTATCCAAAAGATGCAACAAACAAAGGTATGTTTGAAACAATCTGGCACGGTACTAACGGTGGTATGGGTGCTAAGGGTGTTGGTTTGATGGATACTACGGATCCTAAAAATGGCATTACACCAGATGAAACGCTGAAAGTGATTGCTTGGATTCGTAGCATGGGTAGCATCACTGGTAACGAGTAATATTTGTAGTAATTATAAAAACGCGCTTACTATTCATAAGTAAGCGCGTTTTTGTTTTATGATGAGACTAATTAATCAGTGATAGGGATGCATGTGAGTAGTGAACAACAGAAAAACTTGCACCATGTGGTAATCGTGGGTGGCGGCGCTGGTGGGCTTGAACTGGCTACAAAGCTTGGAGATACCTTAGGCCGACATGGTAAAGCAATTATTACTTTAATTGATAAATCAAAAACGCATGTATGGAAGCCGCTACTGCATGAAATTGCAGCAGGTAGCATGAACCCTGAACGGCACGAATTGGTATACATTGCGCAAGCACATTGGCACCATTTTAATTTCCGATTAGGTAGCATGGATATGCTGGATAGGGCCAAGCAAGAAGTTTCAATATCGCCACATCATGATGAAGATGGCAATGAGGTTTTACCACGCCGTACTTTTCACTACGATACATTGATTGTCGCGGTAGGTAGTACAACTAATGATTTTGGTATTAAGGGCGCGCGTGAATATTCAATTGCACTAGATACACAAGATCAGGCAGAGAAATTCCATCGTCGTTTGCATAATGCGTTATTACGTGCTCAAACACAGGCAGAACCAGTGCAGGCTGGTCAATTGGAGGTAGTGATTGTTGGCGCAGGAGCGACAGGCGTAGAGCTTTCAGCAGAGTTGCACAATACAACGCGAGAGCTGGCAGCTTACGGTCTTGATAAAATTAATCCTGATCGTGATGTGAGAATCTCGCTTATAGAGGCCGGAGATCGGGTTTTGCCGGCATTGCCTCCAAAGCTGTCAAATTTAGTTGATTTGGAGTTAAGAAAGCTACGTGTACATCTTTATACGGGTGAGCGCGTCACTGAAGTGACCAGTAAGGGCGTACAGACGCACAGTGGCAGGTTTATTCCATCCGAGTTGGTAGTATGGGCTGCCGGTATTAAGGCGCCTGACTTCCTGAAGGAAATAGACGGGCTGGAAACCAACCGTATTAATCAACTTGTCGTTAAGCGTAATTTGCAAACCACTTTGGATGAAAATATTTTTGCTTTTGGAGATTGTGCAGCGTGCCCATGGGTCGGCCATGATGACGCAACGGTACCACCTCGTGCTCAGGCCGCACATCAGCAGGCATCTATGTTATTTAAAACGGTTAAATACAGAATAGCTGGTAAAAAAGAATTGCCAGAGTTTACCTATAGAGATTATGGCTCACTGGTTAATTTGGGTGCCTATACTACTGTGGGCAATTTGATGGGTGCGCTTTCAGGTGGAAGTTTGTTTATTGAAGGTTTGATAGCACGCACGATGTACCGGTCTTTATACAAATTGCATTTGATGGCGCTGCATGGGTTCTGGACAACTGCACTGCAGACTTTGGCTCGGATCATTACCCGTCGTACTGAAGCGCACGTTAAGTTGCATTAATTACTGTTGGCTGTATTTTTAGACAACGCTATCGCATGGCTTGATGAAACGATAGCGTTTATGAATGACCGTCATGCACACGCTCACAAAAAGGCCGAATGCAATGACAATAAGGGTAATTGATATCTGGGCCTTTACCATAAGCAGATAGGCGCCAAGCATTAACAGTATACCTATATGCTCATTGAAGTTTTGCACTGCAATCGAGTGACCTGCCCCAATTAGTTCATGTCCGCGGTGCTGCAATAACGCATTTAATGGCACAACAAAAAAGCCCGCCAATGTGCCGATAATAAATAGTAAAACAACCGCTAGTTGCCAGTGCTGCACAAATGCCATGGCAATTACCAGCAACCCCATGACAATGCCAGCTGGCAGTACCTTGGTGGATTCTTCCAGCGTGATGTAGCGGGCGGCAACGATAGAACCTACAGCGATGCCTACGGCAAGCAGCGCCATTAATTGGGTAGATTGTTCCAGCCCGAAGTTAAGTGCGCTGGCTGCCCATGCAATCACAACTAAACGCAAGGTGGCACCAGCACCCCAAAATAGCGTTGTAACCGCCAATGACACTTGTCCGCGTGCATCCAGCCACAACGCTTTGAAAGAGTACCAAAAGTCTATGAGCATAAAGACGGGGTTCTTTTTTGGTAACTTATGATCAATGGGTAATTTTGGAATGTAAATGTTAAATATTGCCGCCAACAGATAAAGTACGGTAATAAGTATGATTGCCAATTTTGGGTCGTGACTAGCGAGTATGCCGCCAACGATAGCCCCCAGAATAATTGCAATAACCGTAGATCCTTCCATCCAACCGTTGGCACCAACAAGTTTTTCCGGTGGTAATAGTTCGGTCAAAATGCCGTATTTAGCTGGGGAATAAGCCGCTGCACCAATACCAACAATGCCGTAAGCATACAAAGGCGGCACACCTAGAATCATGGCAAGGCTGCCAATGAATTTAATGGCATTGGCGATAAACATAACGTTACCTTTGGGCAGAGCATCGGCAAATGAACCAACAAAGGGTGCTAATACGATATATGAGATAACAAAGAATTGCTGTAAAAGCGGAGTATGCCAATCTGGTGATTGCATTTGCGCCAGCAATGCAATCGCTGCAAATAACAAGGCATTATCGGCTAGGGCAGATAGAAACTGAGCGATGAGTAACGTGTAGAAACCTTTACACATCCTCATGTTATCAAGCCTGTCGCAATATGACTTTCGGAAACACAAACCAGATTTTGCATAATTTTACCTATAAAACTTCCGCTGCAAAATCCGCCAGCCGTGAGCGCTCACCACGTTGCAGCGTAATATGGCCATTATGTCCCCAGCCTTTAAAGCGGTCGACAACGTAGGTGAGTCCAGAACTGCCTTCAGTTAAGTACGGCGTATCTATCTGTGCGATATTGCCTAAACAGACCACTTTGGTACCAGGGCCGGCACGGGTAATCAGCGTTTTCATTTGCTTAGGGGTAAGGTTCTGTGCTTCATCAATAATTAAAAACTTATTGAGGAAAGTGCGGCCACGCATGAAGTTAAGTGATTTAATTTTGATACGGGTGCGTATCAGGTCTTGTGTCGCAGCACGACCCCAATCGCCAGCCTCATCATCACTCTTATTCAACACATCCAGATTATCTTCCAGTGCGCCCATCCACGGCGTCATTTTCTCTTCTTCGGTACCGGGTAGAAAACCAATATCTTCACCCACCGGAACTGTGACGCGTGTCATGATGATTTCAGAATATAGTTTTTTATCTAATACCTGAGTAAGTGCTGACGCTAGTGTGAGTAAGGTTTTACCTGTACCAGCCTGACCTAGCAATGTCACAAAATCTATTTCCGGATCCATTAACAGGTTAAGTGCAAAGTTCTGTTCGCGGTTTCGCGCGTTGATTCCCCATACATTATGCTTGGGCAACAGGTGGTCTTTTACCACTTCCAGTACGGCGGTATTATTATCAACGCTACGCACAATGGCATGGAAAGGTTTTTCAAACTCATAGTATACAAACTCATTCACCAGAAATGTTTTGCACAGCGGGCCAGTCAGGCGGTAGAACATCCGTCCGGATTCTTGCCATGATTCCATTGCTTTGCTGTGTTTATCCCAGAAGTCAGCCGGTAACTCTTTCATACCGCTATACAAAATATCGGTATCTTCCAGTACTTTATCGTTGAAGTAGTCTTCAGCTAATACGCCCATCGCACGCGCTTTAATGCGTACGTTGATGTCCTTGCTTACCAAAACGACTTGGCGATTGGTGTATTGTTTTTGCAGACATATCACTACGCTGATGATTTGGTTATCAGCTTTACTGCCAGCTAATCCGGGTAGGTCAATGTTCAGTTGTGTTGTTTGTAGAAATAAGCGGCCTGTAGCTTGTTTGTTGCCATTAAGCGATAAGGAGCAGCCCAGCTCCAAATCGCTTAAATCAGTACCTACAATCTCTTCCAGACTGCGACTGGCTTGGCGCGCGTTACGTGCCACTTCTGTGACGCCTTTTTTATTATTATCAAGCTCTTCCAGTGTCACCATAGGCAGGTAGATGTCATGTTCTTCAAAACGAAACAGGGAAGAAGGGTCATGCATCAACACATTGGTATCAAGAACGAAAAGTTTGGTAGCACTGATGTTTTTCTTAGCCATACATTACTTTCTTTGAAAGTGATTGAATAAGTTTGAGTTAAAGCGTCTGGATAAAGCTTAACACTTCGGCGGCATGACCATCTACCTTAACGCCACGCCATTCTTTAACCAAGGTGCCATTTTTATCAAAAACAAAGGTGCTGCGCTCAATGCCGCGTACTTGTTTGCCATACATATTTTTCATCTTGATAACGCCGAATAAAGCACAAGCTAGTTCATCAGTATCAGCCAGCAGCTCAAATGGAAAGGTAAATTTGGCTTTGAAACTCTCGTGAGATTTTAAGCTGTCACGTGAAATGCCGAAAATTTCTGTGTTGTGCTGCTGAAACTGCGCATAGGCATCCCGGAACTGGATGCCTTGGGTAGTACAGCCCGGCGTAGAATCTTTAGGGTAAAAGTAAATAACTACAGTCTTGCCCAAGTAGTCTGAGAGTTGAAAAGTTTTACCGCCGGTTGCAGCTAACTGGAAATTTGGTGCTGGTTGGTTCAGTATCAGAGTCTGTGTCATCTTTGTTCAAGCCTTTCCTACATTGTTGATAAAAAGCGCTGTTAAGGCAAGAGGATAATTTATTAAAGTGACAATATTTTTTAATGAATTTTATAAAACCTGATTTTGTTTTTAGGTCTTTAGTTATTCAGTGATTAATTAAGTTCTATGGTTTTAGGTAATGTGATTGCAATAGCGGTGCCGCCATGAACCCTGGCTGCAAACTGCAGACTGCCACCCAAGGCATCGCAAACCTTAAATGCAAACGGAATGCCAATTCCAGTGCCAAACCGTTTTGTCGTCGGCGCACTTATTGCGCTAGGGTCTGGCGTGAAAGGCATGCCACTGCCATTATCCAATATTTGCAGAGTAAAATTATCAGGCGAGATAGCGAGCTGTATCTCTATAGTTGATGTTTTGTTTGAGGCATCAATCGCATTTAATACTAAATTGTAGATTACCTGTTCTAGCAAGTGTTGGTCGGTAAAAATTGTATCAGTACTGGCGGTGTCCGGCTTGGGCCAGATAGGCAGGGTGACTTGTATGGATTTTTTTGCTATTTTTTGTTGCAGCGGGTCCAGTGCGCCTTCAACGATTTCTCTGATACTTGTCATGGTCGGCTGAGGCTTGAGCGGATGCAGGTATGCAAGCAATGCTCCAGTCCAGCGTTCCAGTCTGTCAACAGTATTGATAATTCCATGCAGTGACTCACGTGTTTCCGTGTCCAGTGCGGGGTCATCCAGCACTTGAGCGGTAGCACGTATGCTTGCCAGCGGGTTGCGTATGTTATGTGCAAGCATGGGCACCAGTAAACCCTGGGCTGCCTGTTTTTCAGTTCTAACCAGGCTTTCCTGACTGGTGATTAATTTATCCGCCATTTCGTTAATGGCTTTTGATAAAGAGGCAAGTTCCTCAATGTTTTCATCCGGCGCTTTGTGGCTAAGGTTGCCAGCGCTGATTTCTGCCGTAGCCTTTAATACCCCTTCGATAGGTTTTACGATGGAGCGCTTGAGGAATATACGTGAAAATATCAGTAATAAAACTGCTAGGATCAGCGGCGTGAATAACAGGAAGTTTGACTTGCGTTTACTTTCTTTTAATTTGAGATCAAGCTCGGTCTGCTTTTCATTCAGTAGCTGTTCGGTATGCGCCAGTAATGTTTCGTAGTGGCTGAATAGACCTGCCTCCAGGTCGGTATTCAATATTTTTTTGAGTTCGTCACCGGTAATGTCTGGCTGCAGTTCAAATAAAGCAGAGGTTTCCAGCACAAAAGCTTTATAACCCGCGTGTAAATTATTGATTGCGGTTTTTTCCGCTTCACCTTCGGCGATGTTGTGCAACTGCACGAAATGTTTTTCAACCGACAGTGTGAAATTGTTATATTCGTTACGTGCTTCAATGTCTTTTAAGAAGTAAGCATCGAACAACTCTTTCATTTGGCGATACAGGTCACCACGCGTCTGCTGAACCTCTTGCACGATTAAATTGATACGGTTGGATTCCTGACTCGACTTTTCTTGCAGGTGTATACCGATTGCGCCGACTGTAGCAACCAGAAATATCAGTAAAATAAACGCAAGCTCATGAATGAGTAACAGATTCTTGAGTGAGGTTTTTTTCTTGGTCACGAACGCTTATGTATAACTACTATTCGAGTTTGAATGGGACGGGTACGGTAATAGTGAAATTGGTACCGCGCAATACATCTGGCGGAGCCGGGAATGGCAGTGCTTTTTCTACCATTTCCAGCGCTTGCCTATCCAGTACATCATGTCCGCTGGATTGAATGATTTTTTTTGATTTCAGTTTGCCGTTGCCATCCAGCTCCAGTTCTACAATTGCCTCACCTTGCCAGTTGCGCATGGCAGCAATTTTGGGGTATTTCTTATGCTTGCTGATTGCACTCCATAAAGAGTTACCATATTTGCTGCGTGCATCTTCAAGGTCTGACTGATTAACTGGCGGTGGTGGCTCATGTTTGACTTGAACCGGGGCCGGTACTGTTTGTACTGGTGGAGCGGCATCCGGCTTGGGTGCCACAGCAATCACCTCCGTTGGTTGTGAGGGGGGCGGCTCTGAGGCGGTTTCCTTTTTTTCTACAACAGGCGTAGGTTGCGGCTTAATGATGGGCTTAGGTTCAGGTTTTATTTTTGGTTCTATTTTTGGTTTTACCACTTCAGGTAATGGTTGCACCGGCTCTGGCATTGGTGGAGGTTCAGGTGGTTTGACAAAATCAACCTTCAAGATTTCCGGCGGTTCAACTTTATCAAACTTGATATTCGGAATTACCAGCACAAGCAAAGCATGCAGCAGCATTGAGCAAATGATTGCCCAAATAAGCTTATTTTCGTGCAAAGCGGGATGGTTAACTGCGATATTCAAAACAACAAAAGGCCTGTAAGTTTAAGATTTATAGTAGTGATTGGTTGAAAGTAACGCAAAATTATACAACAAGCTTAGGTAATTGTCGGATGCTAATTGCGATTAGCTGTAATCGGCCAGTTACCATGTATTTACAGCTAAATGATGCCTTCCAATAGCTGTACCTGAACTATCGCTCCCGCATCAAGATTACCTACTGAATCAGTTAGCACTATAAAACAATTGGCAAGCGACATGGAACTTAATATGGCAGAACCCTGCGCCCCGGTGGGTTTCACTTTCCATACACCATTTGCATCGGTAAATAAGATGCCGCGCTGAAATTCAGTGCGGCCAGGTAGCTTTTTAATCGGCGCAGTACACTCTACGTTAAACATGGGCAACGGTGTAAATTCGGTATCTCCCATTAAGCGCAGTAAGGCCTCACGTACAAACTGGTAAAAGGTAACCATTACTGCTACCGGATTGCCAGGTAAACCAAAATAGTGTGCTTTGCCGATTTTTCCATAAGCTAACGGCCGGCCCGGCTTCATGGCGATTTTCCAGAACATGACTTGACCATGTTTGGATAGCAACTGTTTCATGTAGTCTGCTTCACCCACTGAAACGCCTCCGCTAGTGATGACTACATCCGCCTGGCCTGCTGCATTGAGCAAGGTATTCTCAAGCAGTTCTGGGCTGTCGGCGATTGCGCCCAAGTCTATAATCTCCACGCCAAGTCTGGTTAGCATACCAAACAGCGTATAGCGGTTGCTATCATATAACTGGCCAGTAGCAAGCGGTTTGCCGATAGCTACCAGCTCATCACCGGTTGAAAAAAATGCCACTTTTAATTTGCGATATGTCTTAATTTCGGCAATCCCTAATGAGGCAAGTAAGCCTAAATCTGCCGGACGCATCAAATGGCCGGTAGTTAAAACGCTTTGTCCTTGTTTTAAATCCTCACCGGCATAGCGCACATTTGCGCGTGGCTTTGGTACCTCACTCAATGTAATAAAGTCACCCTCACGAATCACTTTTTCCTGAACCGCTACCGTATCAGCCCCCTGTGGCATGGCGGCACCAGTCATGATGCGTATACATTCGCCAGCGGCAACTATGCCGTTAAATACCTTGCCGGCAAACGCCGTGCCGATAACCTTAAGTTGCGGGCTGTTTAGATCTTGCGCATTAAAAGCATAGCCATCCATGGCAGAGTTATCGTAATTGGGCACATTGGCGGGGGATAGAATGTCTTGCGCCAAAACCCTGCCTAAGCTTGCATGCAGGCTTAGCGTTTCAGTCTCGGCAACCGGCTCAAGAAACTGCTTGATAAAAAGGCGTGCTTTTTCTACCGGCATAGAGTTCGGATCGTAATCATCCATGCAGCTTGGGTCGGAAATTAATTGTGAGATAGTCGGTTTTGTCATTTTTTAATTATTGCTTGCAAAATAAAGTTAGTAATTTGTTGGATGTTATTCAAATTCAGCAGCACCGTTTCAGGCTGCGTTGTTGGTACGGAATCGCTAGCGACAGCTATGATATTTTTGTCATTTAAGCATAACATCGGCGCACCCATGCTTGGTCTATACACTTCTATTTTGGGGATATTGGCGTTTTTAAATCCTTCTACCAGAATCAAGTCGGCATAGTCGGCATTAATCAGTTGAATCAATTCGTTCAGATTAGCTTCATTAGGCGGATTGGGGGTACGTTGCATTTCTGTAATCATTGCCCAGCGGTTGCTGGATGCGATTAGGGTTTGCACTGCGCCAGCTTCGCGAATTTCGTAGCTGTCCTTACCGGGGTGGTCGATATCAAACTTGTGGTGTGCATGCTTGATCACTGAAACGCGAATATTGCGTTTGGCTAACTCAATAATCAGTTTGTTGATTAAGGTAGTTTTTCCGGCATTGCTGCAAGCGGCACAAATGCCCAGGGTAGGCAGCTTTCTGGTTATGGTTGGTTCAGTCATGGTTGTTGGTGTATTCAAGTTTTGCCGCAAGCTGGCTTAAATCTTCAGGTGTATTCAAGTTAATGAAAGCTTCATCACATTCACTAAAATCAACATACACGTGATTCAGGCTTTTTTGCCATTCGCTGACTTTTCTGCCACCGCGCGCCAGGTAATTATCAAGTGTTGGCAGTGCAGTTTTTTTACACAGGCAAAACACGGGGTGCGTGTTGCCACTACTCATGGCTACGGCACAATCTGCATTGTGTTGCGTCAGAGCTTTATGCAGCTTGCTTGCCAAGTTCAGGGGTAGCAAAGGTGAATCGCAGGGTACGGTCAGTACATAATCGTTGCTGGCATGCTTTAGTCCAAGCTGGATGCCGGCAAGGGGGCCGGCATAGTCTGCAATCTCGTCTTGCAGCACTGTGTAACCGAGTACTTTGTAAGTATTTATTTCACGATTGGCATTGATGATGATTTCATCGGCTTGTGATTGCAGACGTTGAATGACATAGGTAACCAGCGGCTTTTTATTTAATAGCGCTAGGCCTTTATCAGCTCCACCCATGCGGGTAGCGCGTCCGCCGGCAAGAATAATCGCGGTAACCGACATGCTTAGCCGCCAGTGTGTGACATAAATCTGATGACGGCCGGCTCTGTGCGACGCAGATCAAAATCGTGCCCTTTGGGTTTGATGGACATGCTGTTTAAAATAGCTTCTATTACCGAGGTGTCATCATCCGGATATTGACGTAGCAGGGGCATTAAATCGATTTTATCTTCTTGCCCCAAGCATAAATATAATTCGCCTTTGCAGGTGATGCGTACACGATTGCAGCTTTCACAGAAATTATGGCTGTGCGGTGAAATAAAACCAATTTTGGTTTGCGTATTCGCTATTTGCCAGTAGCGGGCAGGGCCGCCGCTTTGATGGGTGCTTGGAGTAAGCGTGTACTTACTTTGCAGTAATTTTAGCGTGTCGTCATTGCTGACAAAGCTAGATTCGCGCGCGTGATTGACCTCGCCTAGCGGCATTTCTTCGATAAATGAAATATCGATGTTTTGTTGAATAGCAAATTCAACCAAAGGTATGGTTTCATCATCATTTACACCGCGCATCAAAACTGTATTGAGTTTTATATTTTCAAAGCCGGCCTGTTTTGCTGCTTGTATGCCAGCAAGTACTTTTTGTAATTCTCCGGTACGGGTGATGGATTTGAAGCGTTCGTTATTCAGGCTATCCAGGCTGATGTTGATGCGTTTTACGCCAGCAATTTTTAACGCTTTAGCCTGTTTTTCTAATTGACTTCCGTTTGTAGTGAGTACTAACTCTTTGAGGTTATTCAGTTGGCCAATTTCATCTAATAGCCAGAGGGCATTCTTGCGGACCAACGGCTCGCCGCCGGTGATGCGTACTTTTGTAACGCCAAGGCTGACAAAAATTCTGACTAATCGCGCGCATTCTTCAAGGCTTAACACTTCATTGCGCGGTAAAAATGTCATGTCTTCTGCCATGCAGTATTGGCAGCGGAAATCACAGCGGTCTGTTATAGACAAGCGAATGTAGTCCACTTTGCGACCAAATTGGTCTATAAGTTCATGAGGAGTTTTTTGTGCGGGCATGGGCACTTTTTCAATCATTACAGGTCGGTATAGTTAGCGATAAACAACTGTATTATACTAACACTATCGTTATTTAATGTTAGTCGTTGCGGAGAGAATAGCTTGTCTGATTCACAAACAACTCAGGATGTCAGTGCGGTGATTATTGACGCACTAATCGTTAAGCACCAGCATCAGCCCGGTGCTTTGTTACCCCTTTTACATGCTATTCAGGATGCACTGGGCTATGTGCCGGAATCTGCCTATGTGCCTATATCTAAAGCTTTAAGCCTGTCAGTGGCAGAAGTGCATGGGGTTGTGACTTTTTACCACCATTTCCGTACCCATAAGCCTGGTCGCCATATCATGCAGATCTGCCGTGCGGAGTCTTGTCAGGCAATGGGGTCTGAAGCGCTGGAAGCGCATGCCAAAAAATGTCTGAATGTTGATTATCACCAGACTACGGCAGATGGTGCAATTACGCTGGAGCCGGTTTACTGTCTGGGTAATTGTGCATTGTCGCCTTCAGTAATGATGGATAACGAAATTTATGGGCGCGTGTCTCTCGCGGAATTAGACGCTCTAATTACAGAGGCTAAGGTTTCGGAGGTTAAAGCGTAATGGTTACTAAAGTTTATATTCCGCGTGATTCCAGTGCGCTTGCTGTGGGCGCTGGAAAAGTGGCGGCTGCCGTAGCGGCAGAGGCAAAAACTCGTGGACTGGATGTCGAGATTGTGCGCAACGGTTCACGCGGCCTCTACTGGCTGGAAACCATGGTTGAAGTAGCAACTGAACAAGGCCGTGTTGCTTATGGCCCGGTGAAGGCAAAAGACGTCGCTTCACTGTTTGACGCTGACTTTATCCATGGCAAACCGCATGCACTGAGCCTGGGTTTAACTGAAGAGATTGACTGGCTTAAAAAACAGCAGCGTTTAACCTTTGCCCGGGTGGGCATTACTGATCCGGTATCACTTGATGATTATCTTGCGCATGATGGCTATAAAGGTTTGAAAAATGCGCTTGAATTATCCGGCGCAGAGATTGTAAAAACCGTGACTGACTCCGGTTTGCGTGGTCGTGGCGGAGCGGCGTTTCCGACCGGCATTAAATGGAATACCGTACTTGCGGCGCAAGTCGAAAATCATAAGTCAGGCTGCGAATCTGATCAGAAATATGTCGTATGTAATGCGGATGAAGGCGATTCCGGCACCTATTCAGACCGCATGATCATGGAAGGTGATCCGTTCGTGCTGATCGAGGGTATGACGATCGCCGGTGTAGCCGTTGGGGCGACGCAGGGTTATATCTATCTGCGTTCAGAATATCCACATGCTTTAGTTACGTTAAATGAGGCGATAGCGGTTGCTAATCAAGCCGGTTATCTGGGCGACAATGTTTTGGGTAGCGGTAAAGCATTCCACTTGGAAGTGCGTCGTGCAGCGGGTGCTTATGTCTGCGGTGAAGAGACTTCACTGTTGGAAAGTCTGGAAGGCAAGCGTGGCTTGGTACGTTTTAAACCACCACTCCCCGCGATTGAAGGTCTGTTTGGCAAGCCGACTGTAGTGAATAATGTGATTTCACTGGCTACAGTGCCTATCATTCTGGATAAAGGTGCGCAGTTCTATGCTGACTACGGCATGGGGCGCTCACGCGGCACATTGCCGATCCAGCTGGCGGGCAACCTTAAGCATGGCGGCTTGGTAGAGCTGGCATTCGGTGCTACTTTGCGAGAATTGCTATATGACTATGGCGGCGGTTCTGCCAGCGGTAGGCCGATACGCGCGGTGCAGGTAGGCGGCCCGCTTGGCGCCTATCTGCCTGAAAGCCAGTTTGATACGCCGCTGGATTATGAAGAATTTGCCAAGCTGTGGGCAGTGCTGGGACATGGCGGTATTGTCGCGTTTGATGACACTGTCGATATGGCTAAAATGGCGCGTTATGCGTTTGAATTCTGTGCTGTTGAATCCTGCGGTAAATGTACGCCATGTCGCATTGGCTCTACACGTGGTGTAGAGGTGATTGATAAAATCACCTCTGGTAAAGATCACGCCAAAAACATTCAGCTGGTGCGAGATTTAAGTGACACCATGCTAAACGGTTCACTTTGTGCGCTGGGTGGCATGACGCCATATCCGGTGTTGAGTGCGCTAAATCATTTTCCAGAAGACTTTGGTGTTTCATCAGATAGTCTTTCATCAGAGGCCAAAACAGCCTAGTGGTAGGGTAGGGATAAATTATGGACGAGATCAAATACAATCCAAATGTTGATTACGGCACCCCGGGTAGCCAATCGACTAAACAAGTTACACTTACCGTGGATGATAGGCAGATAACTGTGCCTGATGGTGTTTCTATTATGCACGCGGCGGCAGTGGCTGGTGTGATGGTGCCAAAACTTTGTGCGACAGATAGCCTGGAGCCGTTCGGTTCCTGCCGCCTGTGCCTAGTGGAAATTGAGGGTCGCCGTGGTTATCCTGCTTCATGTACCACGCCGGTAGCCGAGGGCTTGGTAGTCCATACGCAGACGCCAAAGCTGGCAGATATTCGCCGCGGCACGATGGAGCTGTATATATCAGACCATCCGCTGGACTGTTTAACCTGCGCCACTAACGGTGACTGTGAGCTACAGGACATGGCCGGTGCTGTAGGCCTGCGCGAAGTGCGTTATGGCTATGATGGTGAGAACCATCTCAAAGCGGCCAAAGATGAAAGCAATCCTTATTTTACGTTCGACCCCAGCAAATGTATTGTTTGTTCACGTTGCGTACGCGCCTGTGAAGAAACGCAGGGTACATTTGCGTTAACGATTTCAGGTCGCGGTTTTGAATCCAAAGTGTCTGCCGGTAATAAAGATTTTATGGATTCTGAATGTGTTTCCTGCGGTGCTTGTGTGCAGGCATGTCCTACAGCCACTCTGATTGAGAAAACCATTATTGAGGCAGGTACGCCTGAGCATTCTGTGACCACAACCTGTGCTTACTGCGGCGTAGGCTGCAGCTTTGATGCGGAAATGAAAGGCGAGGAAGTGGTTCGCATGACGCCAAGTAAGCATGGTGGCGCCAACCATGGTCACTCCTGTGTGAAAGGCCGCTTTGCCTGGGGTTACGCAACGCATAAAGACCGCATTACCACTCCGATGATACGCAAGAGTATCAATGATCCATGGCAGCAGGTAGGCTGGGATGAGGCGATTAATTATGCGGCGGGTGAGCTTACCCGTATTCAGAAACAATATGGTAAAGATGCGATTGGTGGAATCACTTCATCACGTTGCACCAATGAAGAGGTTTATGTCACGCAAAAACTTATTCGCGCTGTGTTTGGTGTGAATAACGTGGATACCTGTGCGCGTGTTTGCCATAGCCCAACTGGTTATGGCTTGAAACAGACTTTGGGTGAATCTGCCGGTACGCAGACCTTTGATTCTGTGATGTACTCTGATGTGATTTTTATTATCGGCGCTAATCCAACCGATGGTCACCCGGTATTTGCTTCACAAATGAAACGCCGTTTGCGTGCAGGTGCCAAGCTGATTATTGCTGACCCGCGTGAAATTGACCTAGTGGCCAACTCCCCGCATATACGCGCCGATTACCACCTGAAACTCCGTCCGGGTACTAATGTTGCCTTAATTTCGGCTTTGGCACACGTGATTGTGACTGAAGGCCTGGTGCAGGAAGATTTTGTGAAAGCGCGCTGCGAGTGGGATTCATTTGTTGCCTGGCGTGACTTTGTGGCCAAGCCGGAAAACTCACCGGAAGCTTTGGCTGATGAGTTGGGCATTAAAGCCGAGGATATTCGCGCCGCAGCAAGGTTATATGCTACCGGCGGTGATGCTGCCATTTACTATGGCTTGGGTGTGACCGAACACAGCCAGGGTTCTACCACTGTGATGGGGATTGCTAACTTGGCAATGGCTACTGCAAACATCGGTCGCGAAGGTGTGGGCGTTAACCCATTGCGCGGTCAGAATAACGTGCAGGGTTCCTGTGATATGGGTTCTATGCCGCATGAGTTCCCAGGTTATCGCCATGTGTCAGATGATGCTACACGCGCCTTATTTGAATCAGCCTGGGGTCGCCCACTTAGCAATGAGCCAGGTTTGCGCATACCTAATATGTTGGATCAGGCCGCTGAGGGTAGCTTCAAGGCTTTGTATTGCGTAGGTGAAGACATTGTGCAGTCTGACCCAGATACACAGCATGTTACTCACGCGCTTAAAAACATGGAATGTGTGATTGTGCAGGATCTGTTCCTGAATGAAACTGCGATGTATGCACATGTGTTCTTCCCGGGTGCATCCTTCCTGGAGAAGAGTGGTACCTTTACCAATGCTGAGCGCCGTATCTCGCCAGTACGCCGTGTGATGAAGCCTAAAAATGGCTATGAGGATTGGGAAGTGACAGCCAAGCTGTCAGGTGCTTTGGGGTACCCCATGAATTACAAGCATGCTTCTGAAATTATGGATGAAATCGCACACCTGACGCCTACTTTCAAAGGGGTAAGTTTCAAAAAACTGGATGAGATAGGCAGTATCCAATGGCCATGTAATGATGAGCATCCCAACGGCACACCTATCATGCACATTGATGAATTTGTGCGTGGCAAGGGTAAGTTCTTTATCACCCAGTATGTGCCGACTACCGAGAAAGTGAATGCGAAATTCCCGCTGATTCTGACTACCGGCCGCATTCTGTCGCAATACAATGTGGGTGCGCAAACCCGCCGGACAAAAAATACTGCATGGCACCCTGAGGATGTGCTGGAAATTCATCCGCATGATGCAGAAGATCGTGGTATTAAACAGGGTGACTGGGTAGGTATCGTCAGCCGTGCCGGCCAGACTGTGCTACGTGCCAAGATTACCGAGCGTGTACAGGCTGGTGTAGTTTATACTACTTTCCACCATCCTGAATCTGGTGCAAATGTGATTACTACTGATAATTCAGACTGGGCAACTAACTGTCCTGAGTATAAAGTGACTGCAGTGCAGGTATCACGTGTGAACCAATTGTCGGATTGGCAAAAACATTACAAAACCTTCAGTGAGGCGCAAATTGCTTTTGCTGGTAGCAAAGCAGAAGCCGTTAAAGGTTGATTAAGGTTTAAGTTGACTAAAGGACTGAAGCAACCATTGATTCTGGATGTGCCATTGAGTAATCATGCAGTAACTCAGTGGCAGGATGGTAAGCAAGTAGAAGCGCAGGATTATCTGGCTGAAGAAACACCGGTGGCTTTGATATACAACGGTGTTTCACATGCGGTGATGCTGGCGACGGCACAGGATTTGGAGGATTTTGCACTGGGGTTTTCACTGTCTGAAGGTATAGTGCATACTATGAGTGAGCTGTATGGTGTAGAAGTCAGGGTGCAGGATAATGGTATTGAGCTGCACTGTGAGATTGCCAGTGAACAATTCATGCAATTAAAACAGCGCCGTCGTACTTTGGCTGGTAAAACCGGCTGTGGTTTATGTGGTGCTGAGAGTCTGGATCAGGCAGTGCGCTATCCCAAGTCATTGCAGTCAGATATGGTTTTTGCAGCAACAAGCATTGTATGCGGATTGCAGGCAATAAAATCGCAGCAGCTAATGCAGCAGAAAACAGGTGCAACGCATGCTAGTGCCTATGTGCTGGCTGATGGCACGGTGAGCATCGTACGTGAGGATGTAGGCAGACATAATGCGCTGGATAAGCTGATTGGTGCCTTGGCAAAGACACCAGCGCAGCAGCCAGGTTTTATTATCACCACTAGCCGTGCAAGTTTTGAAATGGTACAAAAAACCGCAAGTGCAGGAGTGGCGCTACTGGTTGCAGTATCTGCCCCTACTGGTTTAGCTGTGCGCGTGGCAGAGCAGTGTGGATTGGCTTTAGTCGGGTTTGCCAGAGAAAGTCGCTATGTGATTTATAGTCACGGCGAACGAATTCTGAATCAATAAGTAGTTAACTATTTAAATGGAAAAGCTAGAAAAATGGATATTCAGCGCTTAATTTCAATGGCCAATCAGATCGGTGATTTTTATGAATCGTATCCTGACCAGAGCCATGCTCAGCAAGATATAGCCGGACATATCAATAAGTTCTGGGCTTTGCCGATGCGTAAACAGATTGCACAATACGTAATCGAGCAGGGTGGCCAAGGCCTACATCAACAGGTGCAGACAGCGATTAAAGCCTATTTGCAAGTCTAGCTTAACCAATACTGATAAAATTCAAAGGTACGCACTGTAAATTAAAGTTGTAAATTAAAGCGTTATCGGCGTTTAAACAGTCTGAAACTTTCTTTTCTATCGGCTGCACGTTTGCCGCGCCAAATCAATTTCCATTCATCGCCGGGCTGCATTTTGGCGACGCCTTTTTCATCCTGTATCAGGTACAGCTTGCAATGAAGTGATTCTGCATCTGCCACCGGGCGAAGATTGATATTCGTGTAATAGTTCAATAACATACGCTGAGACTGTCCGACGTTCAGGCTGTTAATGCAGCCAGCCCTGGCTGGTAATGCTTTGTGCATACCAGTAAATACAGACTCATAGCTTTTAGCAGCATCAACCCATGGTAACCATAATGTCATTAACAGGCCCCAGCCAAACGTCATGCCTACAGCCCAGTTGGTTACCGTAGAGCGATTGCTCTGTTTGATACGCACGCAGGTAAATAACCAGATTGCTGTGATCAATATTGCAAACAGCAACATCACCCAATGAAAGTCAGTTGCATGGGACCCGGAAAGAAACTGCATCCGCTCTTTGATCTTTGCTGGATGCCCGGTCATCATCGCGATCCAGCCTAGCCAGATTAGAAAGCCAATCAGGCCAAATAGCATGATGCCGAACCAATTCAAGGCTGCAGCCGCGCCACGTTTTAGATGCTCTACACTGCCTGCCCCCAGTGCTACCAATGGCAGTAACAATGGCATAGCATTAATGTCTTTAGACGAGGCACCATAGCCCAGAAGCAATAATGCAGTGGCAAAGTAAGTAATAATTAGCTGGAACTTTGGTTTTGACAGAAGTTGCCGGCGATGACGCCAAAGTCCCCACATAGCTAACGGTAGCGCTGGCCAAGCATACCAAACAAGAATACGTAGAAAGTAGAAATGATTTTGCTGGTTAAAGCCATGCACACTGGCTTGCAGCCAATGATTGAATATTGCCGGCTGTTGCATATATAGCAATATTAGCCAGGCTATTATTGGCGGGCTGGAAATAATGACCGCAGTAGCTACGATCTTGGCAAAACTTGATGTGCGCCATGCTTGAAAAAGCAATGGTAGCAATAGTGCGGTAGCTAATAATATGAGCGGCGTTATAAAACCGTCAGATAAAAATCCTGCGCTGAGTGCAATGCCTAACAGCCCGCTGGCGCGCCAAGGGCGGCGCTTGGATAGTGCTAATGCGTAAAAACCGGTAGCGGCAGCGGCAAGGTTTGCGACTTCTGCATTTAAACTATGTGCATTAATCACCAGGCCTATTGTGCCTATCAAAATGAACGTTGCATGACGACCTACACCGCGTACCCATAGTTCACGGCCAGTCATGCCGACCATTAACAGCACTATCGTCATCCAGAGTGCATTTATTAATCTGGCTGCATCGTGCATGTTGAAAACAGGACTCAGCAATATAGCACTTGCTGCGGCTGATAAATAGTAAAGCGGCGGCGATTCCAGTGATGATTCACCAGCTGCCCTTGGGGCAATCAGACTGCCGCCGTTAATGATTCCTTTAACGATAGTAATACTGGAAGCCTCTAATGGTTTCCAAGGCGCATGGCCTGTTAAACCAAATAATATCCAGATTGCGCATAGCACCAGTAGCAATTGTATTTTGGCATTTTCACCTATGCGTACACGCGGTGTAGCCATGTTACCTTGCCAATCATGATCGATTTGAAAGCGCATAGTGTCTATTCGAGGTTGTTATTTGATAAAAGGTATATTTTATATGAGTCTGCAAGCTAACCAAACATCACATTAAAGCAAAAAGGCAGCCTAAGCTGCCTTTTTGAAAATTATCTGCGAAGATTCGCAAATAATTATTACATGCCGTATTTCTTGCGGAATTTATCAACGCGACCAGCAGTGTCAAGAATCATTTGTTTACCGGTGTAGAACGGGTGTGATTTTGATGACACCTCGATTTTAACCAGTGGATACTCTTTACCGTCAGTCCACTTGATAGTGTCGCGAGCATGGATAGTAGAGCGAGTTAAAAAACTAAAGTCAGCGCCGATGTCTTGAAACACAACTTCGCGGTATTCTGGATGAATTCCATCTTTCATAATAATAGCCTCAGTATTGATTGCCGAATGATACGGCAAAATTATAGTGCGCATTTTTGCGGTAACTCGGCATTATATTTATAAAGGCCTAGCTATGCAAGGTAATTGTTAATGTTAAGTTTTTAGCCTCTACGCATGCTATCAAAAAAGTCTGCATTGTTCTTGGTAGACTTGATTTTGTCGAGTAAGAACTCCATCGCATCAAGGTCATCCATAGGGTAGAGCAGTTTGCGTAGTACCCAGATTTTTTGCAATACATCTTTTTCGATCAGCAACTCTTCGCGGCGGGTACCGGATTTGTTGACGTTGATTGCCGGGTAAATGCGTTTTTCAGCCATGCGACGGTCAAGATGGATTTCCATGTTGCCGGTTCCCTTGAACTCTTCATAGATTACATCATCCATCCGTGAGCCGGTATCAACCAGTGCTGTAGCAATAATGGTGAGTGATCCGCCTTCTTCAATGTTACGTGCTGCACCAAAAAAGCGTTTTGGGCGCTGTAGCGCGTTGGCATCTACACCGCCGGTTAATACTTTGCCGGAAGATGGTATGACCGTGTTGTATGCGCGTGCCAGGCGAGTGATCGAATCCAGCAGAATCACAACATCCTTTTTATGCTCAACCAAGCGCTTTGCTTTTTCAAGAACCATCTCGGCAACCTGCACGTGGCGTGTAGCCGGTTCATCAAAAGTAGAGGCTACAACTTCACCTTTAACCGAGCGCGTCATTTCTGTTACTTCTTCCGGACGTTCGTCGATTAATAGTACGATCAGAATTACATCAGGATGATTGGCAGTGATGGCATGTGCAATATTCTGCATCATCACCGTTTTACCACTTTTTGGGCTGGCAACCAGCAGACCACGTTGACCTCGGCCAATCGGTGCGATCATGTCAATGACGCGACTGGTGATGTTTTCAGCACCCTTGATGTCGCGTTCTAGTTTGAGCGGTATGGTCGGAAATAGCGGCGTTAAGTTCTCAAACAGAATTTTATGTTTGGTGTTTTCCGGCGCTTCACCATTTACCTGATCAACTTTTACTAATGCGAAGTAGCGCTCACCATCTTTAGGAATGCGGATCTCACCCTGAATGCTGTCGCCGGTATGCAGATTAAAGCGGCGAATCTGTGACGGTGATACGTAGATGTCATCCGGGCCTGCCAGATAAGAAGTATCAGGTGAGCGCAAGAATCCAAAACCATCTTGCAGCACTTCAAGTGTACCATCGCCAAAGATGCTATCACCTTTTTTGGCTTTATTCTTCAGGATGGCAAATATCAAATCCTGCTTTCGCATACGACTGGCATTGTCGATTTCGTTGACAATTGCCATTTCTACTAACTCGGTTACGGGTAGGTGCTTGAGGTCTGATAAGTGCATGAGGTCTCGCTAAAACAAGATTTTGATGAAGTGAATAAAGCTATAGAATGAATACTAGGGGCTAAATTTAGTGGCTGAAGAAGAGTATGCTTGGTTTTACAGAACTGAATGGTGTGAAACCAAGCATTTGAATTTAGTGCTAAGCGTAAAGTGTTTAGATGTTGCTGTCAATAAAAGCAGTTAATTGAGATTTTGACAGAGCGCCAACTTTGGTGGCTTCAACGTTACCGTTCTTAAATAGCATCAGTGTTGGAATGCCACGAATACCGTATTTAGGAGGGGTTTGTTGGTTATCGTCAATGTTCAGTTTTGCAATTTTGAGGCGACCAGCATATTCTTTTGATATTTCGTCCAGAATTGGTGCAATCATTTTGCATGGACCACACCATTCTGCCCAGTAATCTACGAGTACTGGAAGTTGCGATTGTAAGACGTCTTGCTCAAAACTTGCATCGCTCAGGTGTGTGATGTTTTCGCTCATGGTAAACCTCTATTGAATAATACTTTATAATAAACGCATATCGTAACGAAAAAAATTGATTTCGTGAAGTAGCATATGTTGTTTGCGAAATTTAAAGTTGAATTAGTGTGAATTGGCTGGTTAATTGCTTTGAATTTTTTAGCCAAGAATCTTTAGCCAAGAATGCTGTACTGTATGCGCTCGATCAAGTGCGTGTGCTCAATAAGCTTGGTTAACATCACTTGTTCGGTTTTGTTATTGTAAGTAATGGTTAGCTGGCGCGCAGGTTTATATGTACCGGTAGGTGCAATGATGGTTGCCGCCTGCTTGACAGCAGTGATTTCTGGCAACATCAGTACCTGCTCGCTACGGGCATTGTCCGCTATGTGGGCTATTGCGCCAAGTGCTTGCGGTGCTATCAACTGTACCCCTATATCCAGTCTGTCTCTTGTTCCGCAATTTGCCCAGCGTATAAATCCTATTTCCCAGTTTGCTTCATTATTGGCTTTAATACCAACCAAGGCACCCACGCTGATATTTTTTTCAGCAGTATGATGGCGCCTGATGGCGATGCCGGTTGGGCTGATGTTCAGTGTTTTCCAATGCGATGGCGCTGCTGGTGCGGTGTTTGGTGCATTGTCGATAGCGTGCAATGCTGCTATGCCCGTGATTAATTCAATATCGCCATTTTTGAGCGTGCGGTTAAAAATACGTTTGGGACTGATGCCCCAGTTTTTAATCAGATAGGTCAGCAATTCGATATAGTTATTGCGGTTCGCCTCAGCTGGAATGCTGTTGTTCTTAGGTAGCTGATGATCTTGTAATGTTTTTAGATCCTGATGAATTGCAAATATAAGATTAATTGTCTGTAACAGCACGTCTGAGACAGGATTGGGTTCGTCTTTTTGTTTGCTGTATGGCAATGGCGGGCTGTCAGAGTCAAGATTGATGACAAAGGCACCAGATGTATTTTCCAGCGGCACGACAGCATTGATAAATGTATGTCTGATATAGTGCGTTAAGTATTCAGCTATTAATCTGATGTCCAATTGTGTAAGTTGCTGCGGTTGGGCTAGAGATACGAGTAAGGCGTGTTTGTATACATCTTCTATTGTGGTGAGTAACGAAACATTAGTTTCATTTTTATCGGTTTCTATATCAATATTATGAATACCAAGCTGCACAGCGCAATAATACAGCTGATGTAAATCACTCCAAATATGGCTGGGTGGAATAACATAGGTTTGGTGATACACAAACGCATGTTCTGATATTGCATGTGTCGCACGGTATATAGCCAGCGCAGAACTTTTATCTGTACCAAGCCTGATGAGCTGGTTCTGCAAATCAATTAATACGAGCTTGTAACCGTAGCCAAGTTCCAGCCATAAAGCTTCATTCATTGCAGCTGACGATTTTGCTTTATCCTGCAAAGGTAATTCGGAGTGAATGTAGTCTTCTGCCAGTGTGTTGGCAACGTTTGTTAAAAATGGCCGATAGCTTTCCAGCGCTTGCAATCTAAGGCTGGCAGAGACTTTTTGACGATTTAGTGTTTCCAGCTCATCATGCAGGTATGAGGCAAGCTCTGCTGGATTTTTAACCTCAAGCTCCGACAATGACTGCTGGATTTTTTGCGGCCGTGTCTCCGCAATAAAAACCGGATCATCTTGTAAAATAGGTGTGTTGAGTTTTATGGCCATGTTAATTTTTTTTATTCAGATAAATCAAATTAGTCGGACGATTGTATGATACTGGCTGAAAGTAGATTAGCAAGCATACAATCATCAGTCACTTAATTAAGAATTAGAGAGTGCTAATTTAATTCAAAATTAATGCTGGATATTTGAATAATATATGGATTTTTGAGAAACAAATGAAAAGAATTGTATTTGCTCTAATTGTTTTAGTCTGCAGTCAACTTGCTTTTGCCGAGCCGGCTGGTAAGGCTAACTTTACATTAAAAGATATGAATGGCATGCAGCACCAGCTATCCAGCTACAAAGGCAAGTGGGTGTTGGTTAACTATTGGGCTACTTGGTGCTCGCCCTGTCTGGAAGAAGTCCCTGATCTGGTAAATCTGTACGATCATCGCAAACAAAAAGATTTGATGGTTTTAGGTGTGGTTTTCGATTACAAGGACGTGGCTGAGGTGAAAGAGTATGTGGATGATATGCTCATGTCTTACCCAATCGTGCTTGGCGATGATGATGTTTCGGCACAAATTGGCTCGGCAGATGTATTGCCTACTACCTTCATTTACAACCCACAAGGTGCTTTGGTTAAAATCAAGCGTGGGATCATCACTAAAGCGTTCGTTGAAAAAATGATTGCTGCCGGAAAAAAATAAGCTGCAATATTGCTATTGCAGCTTAATCGGTTAGTCTGAACCTGAATGATTCGATCTTAAATTAACAGTTTTTATTGCAGTATTTTTATTGAGGCACCGGAATGCTGTTGCCTTCACTATCCAGCACGTTCAGTTGATTCTCTTCAGCAAAGTGCATCAGTTGCGCAAAACCTTCCGGATTCACTGTTTTAAGTTTTAAATCTACTGCTAGGCAGCGCACGCCGTTGACTACTTTGGGTTTTAGGTAAGGTGAATATTTTAATTTTCGGTCATCGCCAAAGGTGGCGTAAGTACTACACATACGATCTACCCAGTCACTTGGACGAAAAGGTTTGCCGGCTCGGGTGTTACCCTCAATGATAATTTCGTTGTTTTTTTGCGTCATAGTTTGATTTGAACTCATGTAAATATGTATTGCCAAGACAGTTGCAGACAGCTTAAAGATTCTGCTTATTATAACATCTGCAATATGGATGCTTAATTGAAACTTGATTTTTTAATTAAGCAGCTTGAGTTGTTAGCTAACCCCACTGCGGCTTTGAACGCTGGCGCGGTTAGTAAGCCAAAGTGGGTTATTGCTGCCTGAGTGAATCTATGGAATATATTCAAACACTTTTACTACTCTGGATACGCCGCTGGTATTGCGCGCTATTTCAACGGCATCTTCAGCTTCTTTGAGTGAGACGTACCCCATGAGGTAAACCACGCTGTTTTCGGTCACAACTTTTACATAATTGGCTTGGAATTTGTTTTCTGAAACAAACTGAGCCTTAACTTTTGAAGTCAAATAAGTGTCGTTGGTACGAGAGCCGATGGAGGTTTTTGGGCCGACAACCAACTCATTGGTAATGCTTTTAACGTTTTCTATGCTTAGTATGATATCGCCCGCTTTGGTTTTAGCGCTCTCATCAGGCACTTCGCCAGTGAGTAATACGTTGGCTCTGTAGCTGGTAATGTTGACGTGGGCTGGCTCACCGAATGCGTCATGGATTTTTTTTGTGGCTTTTAGCTCAATATTTTCATCTTCCACATAAGTGCCGGAAGTGCGTCTATCTGCAGCCATTGCGCCGCCAGCTGCGGCGCCACCTACAACTACAGGAACGCAGGCGGTGATTTGAGATGCCAGTGCCAGTGTTACTAACAATTTTAAGCTAAGTTTCATTATGGATGTCCTTTGCCTGAGCGATTTAATAAATAAAATTCAAAACACATTTTTCAGCCATTCTACTGCGTTCATGTCGATTGTTTGCATTAAAACTGCATCAAACCGACAATTGCAGTCTCCATGTATCTGTAAGTAGTATTCTGCGGTGCGATGGAGTTTTTGTTGTTTGGACGGTGTGATGCTCATGGCAGCGCCGCCAAAATTATTGCTGCTACGTAAACGCACTTCAATAAAAACCAGTGTTTTACCATCCTGCATGATTAAGTCAATTTCACCGTATGCGCATCGAAAGTTTTTTGCGATGAGTTTCAACCCTTGTTGTTGTAAAAAATCCGCAGCAAGGGCCTCGGCGGCGTTACCTTCTGTTAAATGTCTGGCTTGTATCTTAGGTAACATCAAGTTTTTTGGCTGGGGACTATTGCTCTGACTCCACCCCGTTATGGGTGAATCTGGCAAGAGATAATCTACGTTTTAAATTACCGGTTTTGTCTATACTAAGTGTACCGCTTAGGCCATTGATTAAGGCTTCATGCGTTAGCGGTTGCTGACCGAGTATTAATAATTGCAGGCTATCCACACCTAAAGCAAACCATCTGGATAGTTCATTCGAGTTCAGGTTGCTACTTGCTGCCAGATAGTCTTTATATTTGTCCTGGCCACTCATTAGCAGGAAAGGAATGTCGACAAAGCGTACAGCATTCAATGGTTGAGATGTGGATTCACGAGTGATTTCGTTCGCGCTGGAAAATGCCATGGTTGGCGTGCTGATGTCGAGGTGCGGCCTAACCGCGCGTGCATCGGCAGCGGACATGGCCAGCAATACCATATCATGATTGATTGCAGCTATTTGAGATTTTAATTCAAGTAAACTACCACCTGCGGATGTAAGGTCGCCGGGCAGTGTGACAATGTTAAGCGGTGCTGCGTCTGCGTTGCGCCAAGCTTCCTGAAAGCTGCTGAGCATAAGCTTGGAAGCCTCGTTGTCGTTGCTTATGACGGTAATGTGGCGCATGCCGTGGCTGCTAATAAAGCTGACAATATCCTGCACCTCATCGTTTATCGCTAAGCTGACATGAAGAATGCTATTGGTATTAGTCTGATCGATGCGATTGCCTGCTGCGTGGATACTAAAATCAGGAATAATAAAATAAGCATTACCCTCATTTTTAGCGAGGGTGTAGATTTCATCGGTATCTTGTTTATTGGCAGCACTGGTGTAAATTTTGATTGCATTATGCAACTCGTATTTGAGCATTGCGGCTTGCAAGCCTTGCTGGAAAGCCTCTGCTTTTGCTGAGTCTGCCTCGCTCGCTATCGGCATAATCAAGGCAACGCTACCTTCGGATGTCAGGCTTGTTTGCATGGTGCTTGGGGTGGTTTTGCCTGGGGATAGTTTTTTGGAGAATGCCTGTGCGGGATGGTCGGCATAGCTGCTACTCCAGCTGGCAAGGCTGCTGCTTAAATCCTGATTTCTGACTGCAAGGCACAGGTCTATCCAGCCCTGAAAGTTATTGTCAGTATTGTTGCCGCGCAGCTCAATGAGTTCGGTTTGTTCCAGTTTGTTGATCAGGCCCCATATTCTTTGCTGCCCCTCGTTAATTCTGTCTTGTGTGTCCGGGAGTGTTGATGTTGTCATTACCGTTTCGGCCAGCATTAAGTGCTGCACTGCTTGCTGTGTGTCATCCAGTTTTTCAAATGCGCTTGCCAGAAACTGATGCAGGCTGATCTTGGCTTCAGGAATCAAGTTCTCTTCAGCTTGCAACGGCAGCAATAATAGTAATGCTTTATCTGTTTGTTTTTCAGTTAAAGCCAAGCTGCCTTGCAGCAATTTTGCATAAGGAGATGTACTGGGGATATTTGCCAGTGCTAAGCGGGCGCAATCTGTTTTTGCTTGTTTCAGGCATGCATTGCCATCCAGAAAATTAGCTTCAGGTGACTTTTTCTGCTGTAATTTAGCTGTTGGGGGCAGGGTCTTTTTCACCGTCTCGGCATGGGCTGGTAAATATAAACTGCCAAAAAACAGGCATGTTGTTAAAATAGTACTAAATAATTTTTTGGTCATCTGATTTTGCACCCCTCAGGCATATTATATGTTGTCGCCACGCCAATTGGAAACCTGCAGGATATTACGCTGCGGGCGTTGGATATCTTAAAAAGCGTAGATGCGATTGCGGCGGAAGATACGCGGCATACTTCCGGCTTGCTAAATCACTTTGGCATCAGTAAAAAACTCATTGCCGTACATGAGCACAACGAGCACCAATCTGCTGAAAAACTGCTGACTCAGTTGAGTGCGGGTGAGAGTATTGCGCTGGTGACCGATGCTGGTACGCCCGGCATCAGTGACCCCGGTGCGGTGGTGGTGGATCTGGTGCGCAAGGCCGGCATTAAGGTAGTGCCAGTGCCCGGCGCAAGTGCGGTGATTGCCGCGCTTTCAGCATCTGGCATTACGCAGAATGGGTTTCTGTTCCACGGCTTTTTGCCTGCCAGTGGCGCGGCGCGGCGTAAACAATTGGAAGCGCTAAAAGCGCAGACAGTCACGCTTGTGTTTTATGAAGCGCCTCACAGGATTCTGGAATGTATTGCAGACCTGAGCCTGATGCTGGGCGCAGAGCGCCGCATTACCTTTGCGCGTGAGCTGACGAAAACCTTTGAAACATTCTATAGCTGTAATCTGGGTGATGCCTTGGCATGGCTGGAGGCCGATACCAATCAGCAGCGCGGTGAATTCGTGTTGTTGGTAGAAGCGCCGGTGCAGAAAGAGGCGGAAGCTATTCCGGAAGACGCCGTGCGTGTGTTGAAGTTGTTGCTGGCAGAGCTGCCTTTGAAGCAGGCGGTAAAGCTGGCAACCGATATTTCGCAGCTTAAAAAGAACGATTTATACGAATTTGCACTTCAACTGAAAAATGAATCAAAACATCATGAATAAAATTACTATTACCCGCCCGGATGACTGGCATCTGCATTTAAGAGACGGCGCAGCATTGAAAGCAGTGCTGCCGGATACGGCGCGACAATTTGCACGTGCGATTGTGATGCCGAATCTGCGTCCGCCAGTGACAACGACTGAGTTAGCATTAGCTTACCGTGAGCGCATTCTGCAGGCATTGCCAGCCGGCATGGCATTTGAGCCGCTGATGACGTTGTACCTGACAGACAACACCAGTGCCGATGAGATTGCAAAAGCCAAAGCGAGCGGACTGGTGCATGGCGTTAAGCTTTATCCGGCAGGCGCAACCACTAACTCTGATTCTGGCGTAACCAGTCTGGATAAATGTGCAGGTGCTTTGGCAGAGATGGAGAAGCTGGGTATGCCGTTACTGGTACATGCCGAGGTGACAGATAGCGATATCGATGTGTTTGACCGCGAGCTGGTGTTTATCGAGCGTCACATGATTCCGTTGCTGAAAAAATATCCGGCATTAAAAGTCGTGTTCGAGCATATCACAACTAAAGATGCGGCTGATTTTGTAGCGCTGGCGCCTGCCAATGTGGCGGCCACGATTACTGCGCACCATTTATTGATGAACCGTAACGATATGTTCAAAGGCGGCATTCAGCCGCATCACTATTGCCTGCCTGTGTTAAAGCGCGAAACGCATCGTGTAGCTCTGGTTAAAGCAGCAACATCAGGCAGCGCTAAATTCTTTCTGGGTACGGATAGCGCCCCGCATGCTAAGCATACTAAAGAGGCAGCCTGCGGCTGTGCCGGTATGTACACGGCACGTACTGCGATGGAGTTATATGCAGAGGCGTTTGAATCTGTGAATGCGCTGGATAAGCTGGAAGCATTTGCCAGCTTCAATGGAGCGGATTTTTATGGTATGCCGCGTAATGCCGAGCAGGTTACTTTGGTTAAAGAGAGTTGGAAAGTACCGGGAAGTTTGCCTTATGATGGGGATGTGCTGGTGCCGTTGAGGGCAGAGCAGATGGTGCATTGGAAGGTGGAGTGATTAATATATGGGTGCAGTTATGAATCAAAGCAAATTTAGTAAAACAATAAAGTTGTTTTTGATGGATGCAGATCCTGAGGGTCGTATTGTTTGCGAGCTTTCTAATTGGACTGGTAAAGCATATAAAATACCTCGAGGTAAGATTAAGGATTGTAGCGATAGAGCTGAGCTTAAGAGTACCGCAGTTTATTTTTTGTTTGGTAAGGCAGAGTCGTCAACTGCTAAGGCTAAAGCGTACATTGGCGAAGCTGAGAATGTTTATGCACGGTTAGTTCAGCATGTTGCAGAAAAAGAATTTTGGAACGAAGCTGTAGTTTTTATCAGTAAAGATGAGAATTTAAATAAGGCTCATATCAAATATTTAGAATCAAGATTGCATGATATGGCTATACAGGCTAATCGTTATGATTTGCTTAATGGAAACACTCCTACGCGATCTTCCATATCAGAGGCAGACCAAGCTGAAATGGAGGAGTTTATTGCCTATATCAGAATGTTGATTAATACATTGGGCTTTAAAGTTTTCGAACCTTTAATCAAAGATACTTTGGAGTTAAGTCAAACGGAAGAGGTTTTATATATTAAGGCTGCTAGAGGCGCTAGCGGCAGAGGTAAGCGTGTGCCAGATGGGTTTGTGGTGTTTAAAGGCTCCGAAATTGCAGTTGATACAGTGCCGTCCTTCCCTAAAGGGTTTAATACGCTACGTGATGAGTTGCTAGATAGTGATACTGTTCAGGAATTTGAGAAAAAACTTGTTTTTGTAAGCGATTATCTTTTTAGCAGCCCATCAGCCGCCGCCGCCGTTATTATGGGAAGAAGCGCAAATGGTTTGATTGAGTGGAAAGATCAGGCAGGACGTGATTTGAAATCAATAGAAACCAATGAAATACTTAAGCAAATTGAATTTTAGCTTGAGCTTTGTAAGTGGTCGCTTTCGCGCGACTGGCGAGTTTCTTTCTTTTGCTTAGCCAAAAGAAAGGAACCAAAGAATACCCGCAAGGGGCATCCCCAACCTCGCTAAGTGCTAAAGCACTAAGTCGGTTGTGAAAGGCTACCCCCTCCCGCTTGATTCCTAAGTTACTGCAAAATATTGGGCAGCTGCGGAACTCGCTTCGCTTCACGTGTGAATAATGCGCTTTAGCGCATATATTCCACGGGGAAGACCCTTGCGGTCTCAAACAGTCCTCGCTGAAATCCCCCAATTTTTTGCAGTAACTTAGGCGCGGTAGCAGGGGATAGGGGGTAATAAACAGCGTGGGCTAATTGCTTGCGCGTGTTAAAATGCACTTGAAGCTGGCTAGACAGTCGCCGCTCACGCAAGTGAGGGGAGGAAAGTCCGGGCTGCAAAGAGCGGGATGACGGTTAACGGCCGTCCGCCGTGAGGCGAGGAATAGGGCCACAGAGACGAGCGTATTAAGTTACGGTGAAACGCGGTAACCTCCATCTGCAGCAAGACCAAATAGGCTGGCATTGACGTGGCTCGCGTTGCCAGCGGGTAGGTTGCTCGAGCGCATGAGTAATTGTGCGCCTAGATGAATGACTGTCATACGTTGCAAAACGTAAACAGAACCCGGCTTATCGGCCAGCTTCACTCTTTACTTGCCACTTTCGCGCATGAATAACCAGCTTTAGCTGGTATATTCTGCGGAGAAGACCCTTGCGGTCTTAGCTGCTTAGATTGGTGGTGATGCCCTTTACGGGTAGTAAATAGGGGAAGCCCTTCGCATTTAACTTACCAGTTTACTGGTTTAGTTAAATGGGGATGCCCCCTGCGGGTATTACGGGCTTTGTATCAATACGCTCCAGATTTTGTTTATTCCACGGACAAGCCAAGCACCTGCTTACTTACTACTTCACGTCTCTAATGTTTTTTATCATCTGTTTCAACTTTCCGCTTCTACAATTCAAACGCTTTCGTAAGCATTCTCACATTCTACATTCACACAATTTGCTATGTGCTTAATTTATAACGATTTTATATTTCTCGCAAAAATGCGCTAAGTCATTGACCTATAAAGAAAAAATACTAAAAAAGGGCTTGCATTGCGCTTTTTTTTTATCTATAGTGCAGATTAGTGGGGAAAAGTGGGGTTTTGTGGGGAATTGCCCATTAAGTTATCCAAGGTAAGCAGATTGAATGTTTGACAACTACTAAGGGTTTGTTGAGCTGAGTGTTGAAAGTGTGGCGAGGTGATTCCCCATTTTTTATATAAGTGCAATTTAAGTGCGTATGTAATTAAGGGTAAGTGCAATTAAACGGGTTTTTGAGTTAGGTGCGTTTAGCACATAAATCTTAAAAGGAAAATAACGGGCGTATGTTTCGCGGTGCAACATCATTAAGTTTGGATGCCAAGAGCAGACTCGCTGTGCCTACAAAGCACAGGGAGGCGTTGCAGCTTGAGTGCGCCGGTAACTTGGTGCTGACCGCGCATCCGCACCGTTGCCTGTTGCTGTATCCGCAGCCTGCGTGGGAGCCTATCCAATCCAAGCTGATGGCGTTGTCATCATTTGATAAGCAATCCAGTGCCTTGCAACGTTTGTTGGTGGGTTTTGCAGAGGACGTTACTTTGGATAGCGCTGGTCGTGTGTTGGTGTCGCCTGCTTTGCGTGATTTTGCCGGTTTGGGTAAAGAGGTCATGCTGGTAGGTCAGGGTAGCCACTTTGAGTTGTGGAGCATGGAAGCCTGGCGTGCGCAATTGGAACAAGTAATGCAGGGTGATAGTTTTACCATGCCTGCGGAATTAGAGGGATTTTCGCTGTGACTAAGGGCGTCCACAGCGCGCCCACCAAAGCATCATTGCCTCTAAAAAAAGTGTCTTCAAAAAAAGCGTCGTCCGGAACAGCGGGTCTGGATGGTGCAAGTGAATTAGAAAAGTACCCCTTAGAAGTGTCAGCATCAAATTCAAATTTAATTTCAGAGTCAGCAAGCCAGCACATTACCGTGTTGCTGGATGAAGCTGTGCATGCTTTGGCTGTTAAACCCAACGGCACTTATGTTGACGGCACTTTCGGCCGCGGCGGCCATTCCAGAAAAATCTTATCGCAATTAGGCCCGAATGGTCGCCTAATCGCTTTTGATCGCGACCTGACTGCGATTGAGTCCGGCAAAACAATCAACGACCCACGTTTTAGCATCATTCATAGCCACTTTGCTTCTATGCAGGCAAGGCTGGCTGATATCGGCGTTACGCAAGTAGACGGCATTTTGCTCGACTTGGGTATTTCGTCACCACAGATTGATGATGCGGAGCGTGGTTTCAGTTTCAGGTACGATGCGCCGCTGGATATGCGCATGGATCAAAGCAGTGGGCAAACGGCGGCGGAATTCCTTAGCCGTACAACAGAGCAGCAATTAGCGGAGGTTATAAAAAATTATGGTGAAGAACGGTTTGCTAAGTCGATTGCAAGGGCGATTGTTAAGGAGCGCAATGACGGGCGCGCCATCACCACTACTGGGCAGCTTGCCCAGGTCGTGGCAAACACAGTCACGCGGTTTGAGCCAGGGCAGAACCCAGCAACGCGCACATTTCAGGCTTTACGGATTTTCGTCAATCAGGAGCTTGAGGAACTATCGCTAACCTTGCCGCAGTGCATGGCTTTGTTAAAACCACAAGGCCGTCTGGCGGTAATCAGTTTCCATTCGCTTGAAGATCGCATCGTGAAGCAGTTTGTGCGTGATCAGCAAAATCGTGACGATTTGCCATCCAATTTTCCGGTACGTGCTGCTGATTTGCCGCAACCAAAATTGGTGAGTGTTGGCAAAGCAATCAAGCCCGGTGCGCAAGAAGTCAAGGTTAATCCACGTTCACGCAGTGCCGTATTACGGGTGGCGGAGAGGACGTCTGTGCTATGACGCGCCTCAATCTTATCCTGTTTTTTGCATTGATGTTCTCGGCCTTGGGTCTGGTGAATGCGCAGCATAAAGCGCGCAAGCTATATATAGAGCTTGAGCAGTTGAGTCAGGCCGAAAAACAATATAACCAGGAATATGGCCAGTGGCAGTTGGAGCAAAGCACTTGGGCCATGCACTCACGTATTGAGCAGATTGCAGCGCAGCAGTTGCAGATGCAGGTGCCGGATGCCAAGCGTATTCAAATAGTTAGCCTTGTTGCAGGCGGTGTTGCCAAGGCTGTAGTAAAGCAGCAGGCGGATGTGAAGCCGGGTAAAACACAGAGCGGGGTAGCGCAATAATGGCTATACCTTTAGCACCTTTTGTTGTGAAATTGCCAGCATGGCGCCGCCGGCTTTTGCTAGTTCTGGTGCTATTGGGTTTTGTTGCTTTGTTGGGACGAAGTCTGTATTTGCAAAGTTTTCATAAACGTTTTCTGCAGGAAAAGGGCGATGCGCGCTATAACCGCACGCTGGTGCTGCCATCACAACGCGGCAAAATTACCGACAGACATGGTGAGTTGCTTGCTATCAGTTCGCCGGTGGAATCGGTGTGGGCCAATCCATCCGATGTGCAAATCGATGCTAATCAAAGCAAAAAAATTGCTGGTTTGCTGGGTTTGAAAGTCAATGTGATTAATAAAAAACTGGTGAACAGCGAGCGCGAATTCGTATATCTGAAACGCCGCATATCGCCGGAGTTAGGTGCCGAGGTGATGAAGCTGGGTGTCCCCGGCATTTATTTGCAACGTGAATATAAACGCTACTACCCGGCGGGAGAGGTAACCGCTCATCTGGTCGGTTTTACCGGCATTGATGACCAGGGTCAGGAAGGTTTTGAACTCACGATGAATAAAATGCTTTCCGGTAAAAGCGGAAGCCGCCGCGTGATTAAAGACCGTGCCGGGCACATTATTGAAGATCTGGAGGCGGTCAAGGTGCCGCAGGACGGTCATGATGTGGTGCTTTCTATTGATCGTAGAATCCAGTATCTGGCACATCGCGAGTTGGCAAAAGCGGTGGAAAAATACAAAGCGGTAGCCGGCGCGGCAATTGTGCTGGATGCAAAAACCGGTGAAGTGCTGGCAATGGCGAATGTGCCAACCTATAACCCGAATAATCCTGTGAATATTGTCGGTAAAACACGTAATCGCGCTATTACCGATGTGTTTGAGCCGGGTTCAACCATGAAGCCAGTTACAGCCGCTGCCGCATTGGAATCTGGTAACTACAAGCCAGATACGAAGGTTCAGACTGCGCCTGGGTATATGAGTATAGGTCCAGCTACGATTCATGATGCACATCCGCATGGTGTGTTGAGCGTGGCTGAAGTGATACAGAAATCTTCCAATGTGGGTTCGGCCAAAATGGCTTTATCGCTAAGTCCACAGTACATGTGGGGCGTGTTCAATCAGATCGGGTTTGGTACTAAAACCCGTATTGGCTTCCCTGGCGAATCAGCAGGTAGATTGCGCAACTATAAGACATGGCGTCCTATCGAGCAGGCTACGATGTCGTATGGGCATGGCGTCAGTGTGACGCTATTGCAGCTGGCGCGCGCCTATACCGTATTTGCCAATGATGGTGAGTTAAAACCGGTGTCTTTGCTTAAATTAAAAGATGTGCCTGTGGGCACGCAGGTTTTTGCAGCTGAAACAGCACATAACGTTAAAGATATGCTGGAAATGGTGGTGCTGCCAGGCGGTACCGCGCTTAAAGCGCAAGTGGCGGGTTACCGTGTTGCAGGTAAAACTGGTACCACGGTTAAATTGGGCGACCATGGCTACGAAAAAAATAGATACGTAGGTTCATTTGTGGGTATGGCGCCTGCATCAAACCCACGCCTGATTATGGCGGTAATGATTGATGACCCTCGTAGCGGTGAATACTACGGAGGCACAGTAGCCGCGCCGGTATTCAGTACGGTGATGGCAGATGCCTTGCGTATGCTGGCGATACCGCAGGATGCACCGAATGACAACGTTGTAATTCCAGGTGATGTGGAAGAAGTGCAGGAGAGTATATGAGTCTACTCTCGACACTTAATCTGAAATTCAGCGCGATTACGGCAGATAGCCGTAAGGTGCAGGCTGGGTCGTTATTTTTAGCTTATCCGGGTGTGCATAGCGATGGCCGAAATTATATTGCGCAGGCGATAGCGGCTGGCGCTGCCGCTATCGCTTGGGAAAGCCGGGATTTTGTGTGGAATCCGGATTGGCTGGTTGCAAATGTTGGTGTGCCTGCGTTAAAGGATCAAGTCGGTGCAATTGCCGCAGAATTTTATGGGCGGCCGTCACAGCAGCTCAATATGATAGGCGTGACCGGTACCAACGGCAAAACTTCCGTCAGCCAATGGATTGCACAGGCATTGACTGCACTGGGTCAAAAAACTGCGGTCATCGGCACTATCGGTAATGGTTTTGTTGACGAACAAGTTGAAGCCAGCAACACCACCCCGGATGCAATTCTATTGCAGGCGATGCTGGCAGACTATGCTGCACAGGGTGCTAAAGCTGTAGCGATGGAAGTCTCCTCGCATGGTTTGCATCAGGGTAGGGTCAATAGCGTGAAATTCGACATTGCTGTGCTTACTAATTTAAGCCGTGATCACCTGGATTACCACCAAACCATGGAAGAGTACGCAGCAGCTAAAGAGCAGTTGTTCTTTTGGCCGGGTTTGGCTATGGCTGTCATTAATGTTGATGATGCGTTTGGTCAAAACGTTGCCAAAGCTTTGCGGGCTCAAGGCAAACCATTACTGACTTATGGATTGGTACAGGGGGATGTGCGCGCTACAAATCTACAGTTACATCAGCATGGATTAAGCATGCAGGTAAGCACGCCGCAGGGTAATGCTGTAGTTAATGCGCCAGTACTGGGCCGCTTTAATGCTTATAACGTACTGGCGGTGCTGGCGAGCCTGCTGGCAAGTAAAGTAAACCTGCCGGATGCAGTAACAGCGATCGCACACATCAGGCCGGTGCCAGGGCGCATGCAGCAGTTTGGCGGCGATGATAAACCGCTGGTGGTGGTGGATTATGCACATACGCCGGATGCGCTGGAAAAAGTGCTGGCGACTCTGCGTGAGCAAACAACAGGCAAGTTGGTCTGCATATTTGGCTGCGGTGGTGATCGCGATGCAGGCAAGCGTCCGTTAATGGGCGCTGTTGCTGCCAAGCTGGCAGATAGCGTAATCGTGACTTCAGATAACCCACGTAGTGAAGACCCTTTGAGCATCATCAAGCAGGTGGTTAGTGGTATGGCTAAAACTTATACGGTTGAGTCAGACCGTGCTGCTGCCATTAAGCAGGCTGTGCAATCTGCACGCAGCGGCGACA
>Ga0208396_100080_pt1 | contig 42450 bp, 41 predicted proteins | sample LakWasMet64_LOW9_2_FD_183896 | JGI IMG/M metagenome (GOLD analysis project Ga0208396, IMG submission 183896) | Freshwater sediment methanotrophic microbial communities from Lake Washington under simulated oxygen tension - Sediment Metagenome... | ecosystem: Environmental > Aquatic > Freshwater >... | reverse complement strand
AAATGAGAGACCTCGTAAAACATTAAATTACGAGACCCCAGCAGAAAGATTCAAAACGTGTGTTGCATCGACCGGTTGAACTCACAGGATATTGATGCCATTAGTAATCATTGAACGAAATTTCACATTGGCCCGAAAGCAGTCGATTAATAATACTTTTTATGGTTGTACTAAAGACTTATGAAGTAGCACTACTTGCTTATGGGGTGTAGGTAACTATAGCGATGCAAGCAAGTCATTAACAAGTCTATAGATAACTTATCAATCTTTCCCTGCAATAAGTCACTAACTTGTGGTTGTGATAATTTAAACACTTCGGCAGCTTCAGCTTGCTTCCAACCTTTTTCTTCTACAATGCCTCGGAGCGCAATCATCAGATCTGCAAGATCTTGTAACTCGTTGGCTTCTTCTTTATTGTCTGTAATCACATCAAAAGCATTACCAACACTAATCGAGTTCATCGCTTTTAACCAATTAAATTAATATCGATTCGATATATTAATCCATAAAAAGCATAAGGGCTAAAGTTAATTATTTAGTCTTGTGGAACAGTCAGCACGATGAAATCGTGACATGAAGTTAATGTCAACTACGCTTCACTAATAGCTAATTTTTATTAACTTCATAATAGCTACAGTGGCTGAAGCTAATAATTAACGCTTAGAAAGAACAATGGCCGCATAAGCGGCCATTGCATGCGAGTCTCTCTCAGTGCCTTCACACCTAGCCACTCCTGGTGACATCCAGTTTCCCAGACGGCGCTACGTTTTTTCAATCGCTTAACGTAGCCTTCTACTCATTACAATATCAGTTTATTTGAATAAGTAAACAGTTGAAAACCAACCTCTCTACTTTAGATACCAAGCGACTCTATAGATTCTTAGTTTAAATGTAAAACAAAGTTGTAACAATTTGTAATTTTCGGTAATAATTGACCCCGACATAACAAAGGGTAACAAAAACTATAATCATAGTTACCCAGAAAAAGGGCGAGATGTTTCAACAGTGTGCTAATTTATTTGATACAGTTTTTGAAGACGCAAGCATAGGCATTTGCATAGTTAACTCGGAAGGTAGTTTTCAGAAAGTTAACAATTACCTGTGCCAGGTTTTAGGTTACTCTCAGTCAGAACTAAATAGCATCTCACTTGATGACATTACTTACAAACATTCATCTGGTACTAATTTAGGCTTTAATCAACAATACGCAAGATTAAGCGCAACTCCAACATCGATTCAAAATGCCTATGTCCATAAGAACGGCAATACCGTTTATATGGAAGTAGTTATCTCGCCTATCAAAAATATCAGTGAGCAACCGCCATATTTCATTGTTCACATGATTGATATTACTGCCCGCAAAATTAACGAAAATAAATTACTGGAAACCGACGAAAAACTGCGTACGCTCTACGAGCTCTCCCCATTAGGAATTGCACTAACAGACATACATGGAAACTTCGTAGATTCCAATAGCGCTTTCAGCGGGATATGCGGATACAGTAAGGCAGAGTTAAAAGAAACGTCCTATTGGTCACTTACTCCAAAACACTACGAAGAGAATGAAGTCGCTCAGCTCACGTCTTTAAAAAAGACAGGTAAATATGGACCATATGAAAAAGAATATATACGTAAAGATGGGACACTAGTTCCTGTTCGCCTGCATGGAGTAATGCTGACAGACTCTAATGGTAATGATTTTATATGGTCTTTCATCAAAGACATCTCTGAACAAAAAAACTTACAAAAGTATCTTTGTCTGGCTTCCACAGCAATTGAAAAGAGTAAAAATGCTTTTTTTTGGCTTAGCCCTAGCGGTGATGTAAGGTTAGCAAATGATTTTGCATTTCAGAGTCTTGGATATACAAAAGATGAGTTGATAGGAAAGCATATTTGGGATTTTGATCCAGATTACGCTCAAGACATGCATAAAACGGTCTTTGAGGACATTAAGTCAAATGGATTTGCAATTTTCGAGTCACGCCACATCCGCAAAGATGGCTCGATTTTTCCAGTAGAAATAACTGCCAATTACTTTTCATATGAATCAGAGGAGTTTGTTTTTTGTTCAGTACAAGACATTACAACTCGCAAACAAGCAGAACAAAGTCTTTTACTTACGCAATTCGCTGTAGACCATTCTTCTGTTGCGCTTTACCAACTGGATGCTCAAGCTAGGATTTTGTACGCTAATGCTGAGGCATGCCGAACACTTGGATACACAGCCGAAGAACTAAGTGAAATGACAGTACCTGACATAGATATTCTTTATAACAAAGATGAATGGCCTGGACATTGGAGAAGCTTGAGTAATTTAAAATCTCTATCTTTTGAAACAATCCAAAAGCGCAAAGATGGCAGTACCTTCCCTGCTGAAGTTTCAGCAAACTACATCGCATATGATGGTATGGAATACAATTTTGCGTTTGTTCGTGATATTAGCCAACGAAAACTGATTGAGAAAGAGATTCAATTAGCTGCCACCACATTTGAATCGCAAGAGGCCATTATTGTTACTGATGCGGAAGAAAATATATTACGCGTCAATCAAGCATTTACTAAGATTACAGGCTATACATCAGAAGATGTCATTGGCAATAAGCCATCTATGTTTAGCTCTGGATTTCACGATAAGAAGTTTTATAAGTTAATGCATGAAAAACTAAAAAGCGAAGGTTTCTGGCAAGGTGAGATTTGGGATAGGCATAAAAATAATCATATTTATCCAAAGCTACTTTCAATTTCTGCTGTCAGTGATGACGAAGGAAGTATCAGTCATTACGTGGGAAGTTTCCTCGACATAAGCGAACGCAAAAAAGCTGAAGATGAGATTTACAACCTTGCCTACTATGACTCACTCTCACAACTTCCTAATCGACGCTTAATGATTGATAGGCTGGACCACGCGCTTGCTGCAAGTGCACGCAATGGCCAGTATGGAGCATTACTATATCTTGATATCGATAATTTCAAGCACCTTAACGACACAAAGGGACACCACTATGGTGACCAGCTTGTGATCCAAATAGCTGAGCGATTGAAAGCTTGTTTACGTGAAGATGACACAGTTGCTCGTTTTGGTGGCGATGAGTTTATTGTCATGATAGAAAATCTAGGTGAAATCGCTGATTTGACTGCATCTTATATACAAAAAGTATGCGACAAAATTGTTAAGGCTTTTAATACTCCATTTTTGCTAGAAGGTTTTGAGTATTACACATCAGCAAGTATTGGAATGACCATGTTTCATGGTAAAAGTAGCGACCGTAAAGCATTGCTCACCCAGGCAGATATGGCAATGTACGAGGCTAAAAAGGCTGGCCGAAATACACAAAGATTTTTTGATCCAATGATGCAACAAACACTCGATTCACGCGTAGCGTTAGAAAACTCATTACTTAAGGCGTTGCCAAATAATGAATTTAAGCTTTATTACCAACTTCAAGTGGATCATGATGCTAAACCTGTTGGCGTAGAAGCATTAATTCGCTGGGTGCACCCTGAGCGGGGACTTGTTCCACCTATGGAATTCATCTCGCTTGCTGAAGAGATTCGACTGATTGTGCCAATTGGGAAATGGGTGCTTGAAACAGCATGTGCACAGCTTAAAGCCTGGGAAAATACAGATACTTTTAATGCTTTATCAATAGCTATCAATGTCAGTGCTTATCATTTTCAGCAAAGTAACTTTGTTGATGAAGTTAGAACGATTACTAACAGTTACGGAATCTCTCCAAATAAACTTAAATTGGAGCTCACTGAAAGTATAGTCCTTGGAGATATGCAGGACGCTGTTGTTAAAATGGAACAGTTGAAAGCACTAGGATTTATCCTATCCATGGATGATTTTGGTACCGGCTACTCTTCTTTAAGTTACCTACGTAGATTACCTTTTAATCAACTTAAGATGGATCGCAGCTTTATTATGAATGCACTTGAAAACGCTAATGATAGCTTTCTAATCCAAATGGTGACATCAATGGCTGAGCAGTTTGGTATGGATGTGATTGCTGAAGGCGTCGAGACGGAGCAGCAACAGCAACATTTAATAAAACTTGGATGCAAAGCATTCCAAGGTTACTTTTTTGGCAAACCAATGCCAATTAATGAATTTGAAGCAGCAGTTAGTTTCTAGAGGGCTAGGTGAATACAGTTAAGAAAAAACTTCATGTCGGTGAGTTAAGCTAATTAGGCTTTGCTGTAAGTTTTCTATTTATATACACTTTGCAAGAACGTGAAGTCCTGGCTTGAGTTAAGTGGCAGTCTCACTAACATTGTGGTGGGGACGGTGACAACTGCTTAGTACTAAATTGAAATAAATAATGAACGTTTAAATTAAGCAGCCGGTATATCCCGACTTGATTTAAGGGTTAGGTGGTGTTTTTTTCGTTCAACCACCGATTGCATAGCGAGAGAATCAACTGCGTTATGTGAGTCATAGCTTCGACAGCCTCAACCCGGAAGTCTTCTGGAATATTGTTTTGAGTCGGTCCGATAGCGATTTGAAAAACGCCTCCGTCTCCTGATCCAGAAAACAAACCCAAAATGTGCTTGTTCGATAAGTGAATAAAGCCTGAACCAGATTAGTAAACACTTTTAACCCACGGTTCTTTTTTAGCAAACTCGCTAAGTAAATAAGCATCTCTCATTTTCGTTCCACTTCGATCCTTAAGCTTGCTTAGCGACTCGCCGTCGAGAATCTTTTCCGCAAGTTCGTTAGGATTGTGGACGAGAGTGGTAGCAAATAATCTGAAAACACTATCCAGTTGCATTCTCACAAAAGGGATTGCAGCAAAATAATTACCTAGTTCGATTAAGTTCTCAAAGCCATGAATATTCAATCTCGATCTGTTTAATGCAGCAAGAACCAAGAAGTCACGGGAGTAGAATTTGCCTGAATCAGCCTTCATGATTGCCATGGCCAAAGCTACAACCTCTTGGTCAATTTCGTATAAATGCTGTACCTTTTCAGCAAACTCTTGCATTCGCCGCCGCCTAACGTTTGAATTTAGGTGGGCGCTGCTAGGCGTCCCACTTGAATGATGGTTTAGGTTTTTTAATCTTTGTCTTGTGACTCCATAAATGCACGACGGAATCCTATTGGATTTGATATGCCAGGAATTGGAGCTTGTGGATTACCCGCACCAGAAACGATTAGAGTGCCATAATTGAAAATACGACCAAGAATGCTTTGATTTACCTGAATACTTTCAACTTTTGCAATGTTTAGCTCGACTGTATTGCGGCTGATAAAGCCAAACTTCGCAATTACTCGTTTATTTGTGAATGCTAATTCTGTTGTTTTATAGCGAATAAAAGCAACAAGCCAAAAAATAAGACCAAATCCAAAAAAAGCTAAGAACAAAAACCCTAGAATAATAAGTGGAGCTAAAGACCAAAGGCTTACATTACCGGTATAAATAATTTTTTCGTCTTTGATTAGTGCATTTTCAATATAACTTGCCATTTTTTTACCTTTATTATTTTGGCGATTCAAAGGCATCGCCATAAGCCTAACGCTAGAGTTTGCTAGAACGAATTGTTAGGCAATTTTGTGGATTGCGATATGTGAGCCATAGATATTGGACTGTGGCGTTCCGAGTGCTCCTAATGGGCCTTCAATATTGACCTCAACAGTTACCTCATTAAAACCAGCCTTCTTAAGGGCGCGCTCTACTCGTTCTGAATTACTTATATCTCGCTCTTTGTGAAGCTCGTTGTATCGCGGCTTGAAATAGTTAATAAGTGCCATTTCAGAAATTAACGTCTCATCTTTCGCGCTTATTCCATGATCGTTGCGAGAGATAAGCGATAAGCCTTCTACCGATTGGTGTTTAAAAGCGTCGCCTTCCAGCTCCGTGAAGTACACCAAGAGGTCTTCATTACGCTTCTTCTCAGCCTGCATACGGCCCCACTTCTCGTGTTTGTACAGTCGACTAAAAGCGTTGGAAACGCTTGATCCGATGTAAATGATATCAAGTTTTGGGCCTGGTAGCTCGAAGAAGTTAATCGCCTGATAGGCGTAGATATCTGTCTGTGCGTACTCCTCTCTGTTCATATTTCGGCAAAGCTCGCACTCAACAACTAATTTCTCAGTATCCGATGCAGCGACGTTGATGGACGTTTCTCTTTGGTATTTCATGGAGTTTGGTAGCGAAAGTCCGTCCGCTGCTTTTGATCTAGCCATGAAGTACTCGCTCATCTGTTCTTTGTCGGGAAAGTTTTGCTGAATTTGTTGCATGTTGAACCAGAAGGCCCGCATATCAAGAGAAATGTCATGCTCTTTCCCATCGACACGAAGTCTGCCAAGAAGATTGTAGTTGTCGCCTACAACAAAAGTATCTGGCAGCCACTCGACAGCCATACACTTCACTATGAAGTAGATGCTAGCGTCGTCAGTTGTAAATGCCGTCTCTGTGTATTTTCGGAATTCGCCATACAAGCGCTCTGGTCGTACCGCTTGATATTTCTTGACGTAAGTATGAAATGTCGTGGACATGGGGAGAAATTCTCTAACGTTTGAATTTAGGGGCGCGCTTTTGCGTCTCGGTTGATGAATGTGTAAGGCATATTCACTAGGGTGCTATTCCGTTTGTTTTGTGTCCAAAGGAAACAAGATGATCGTTTCGCTTTTTCCACCATGAGCGTGCCATTATTTCAAGTGAAGCTGCATCTGCCCGGAGAGCTGAGCTTGATGATGAGTTTGATGTCAGGTAGCCACCGAAGGTGTTGAGCATTTTTCCTTTCAGTTCCACGACTCCACCACTATCTGATACAGTGAATACCTGAGGACCATAAACTTTACTGTTGTAGATGAACTCTGCCATTATTGCTTCCTATTGATAGGCTTAAACCTCAAATTCCTAACTTTTTTAATCAAGGGATTAACTTTAACAGGTTCCGCTTAAATGTTGGCGTAGAACTCATCTTCTTTAGATTTCGGAGACTTCCGATAAGTGATTCTATGGCCAGAGACAGAAATTAAAGCATCAACTTTCAGAAAGTCGACAAATGCTATCTTGTTACTAAAGAAAGATTCATTATCTGGGATTAAGATAAGAAATTCGGTTTTCAACTAATACTCCTATGCAAGCGACGATAAATTCTAACGCTTGAATTAATGGTCTGGCTTTAGCGAGCTGCTCTTGAATGACTGGTTATACCTAACTGCTCCTAACTACAGCCAAAGCATCGGACCAACTCGTATTATCTTCAATATGTTTTCTAATTAGTGCTCGGTTAGATGCAATTATTCCTGGCCAACGATTACTCCAAGATTTATAGGCATGCCAAGAGTATCCATAATAATATTCTTTTCTCATTGTATTCATTGAGCGAAGGGTTGCATCTAAGTAAGTTTTTTCTATTGATGTTCCTTTTAATTCAAGGATACTAGCCAAGTAAACTAGCCATCTTGCCAATTGCTCGTATTGAACCCATGCACCAGCTTCTGCAGTTAAATTAATTTTTGTTTCAATAATATCACCTAGTGCTTCTACTACACGTTTATCGTCGATACTGACACCTATAGCAGCAAGGGAAGATATGATTTCAAAAAACGAATTTTCAAGCTTTAAATAAGTATCACTGAAATGGCTTTTTCCGAAAACAACCTTCTTGATATTACTGATTGAGTCTGCCAAACGCTTCTCTGCATCCGGCATTGCTCCGTTCAGTGATTTAAAAAAATCATGAACTTCCATTTGGTCTAGAACACGAATTCCGTAGCAATGGGCGTAATAGTCTTTAATATGTTGATCTACCTTAGCTCGTGACACTAAAAATATATTAGAGCCAATAACGTGACTTCTAGAAAAACCTTTGTAGTCGCTGATGATTGCTTTTAGATTCGTATCACCGAGCGAATATCCTAAAATTACAATAGTATTTTCATGAAGAACTGTACTTAACTTTCTTGAAAAATAGGACTCGGTATTTATGAATTTAAAATAATCGTCTGATGTTACAACCATGTTTTCAGGAGAGTCTGTAGAACCATGGACATGATAAATTTTAACTCTTGCTTGTGAGCGAGGAATAGGCAGCCCTGGTGTTAGAGAGTGACAATCAGCCTCTCCCGCTAAACTCTCAAGAAGTTTGTCGTAATTTGTAGTCACGACCTTGAAAGATTTTTTTGTTAAAAAACTGACAATATCTGAGTTATCTCCTTTTAACTCAAGCGCCTGTATCTTAGTAGCAATTTCTGCATGAATATTTTTTTCTAATTTGGATAACTCAATCGAAATTACCTGAGCAGCTTCTTCTAAACTAAGGGGGCTTTTGTCATCTGTGGGAAATAGTGCATTCTTAAGCTCTTCTGGTTTAGGGGTTATGTCGCAAATGGACTCAAGCAGGCTTTGCCAACTAGGAGCATCGTTTTTAGTTACAGCCTTAGAGAACCCTGTACCTGTAAATAAACATAGCTTGCTTGATGCCGCTGCATAAGCAATTTCAAAGTACTCACTCATTTGATTTTGTCCGATGCACAAGGCTTGAGTTAACTTGCTGGCAACGGCGGTTGAATAAATGATTAACCAGGGACGACATTTGCCAGTCGCGCTTAATAGATGAGTTAGGTAACATTATTTATATGCTCTTAATAGCGTAATTACTAGAAATAGTGGACTAGCGAAGAAAGAGTGAAACCGATGCTCCATATTAACTTCACCCTTATTGATATACATATTAATCTCAATGCATATTCCATTTAATAATGCTGCAAAGAATGTGAACACTAATCCGAGTATGACAGAAAGAATAATGGCCTTAATAAAAATACTATCTGAACTAGTTAACTTTAGCTCAGAGCCAATAAACCATGAAGTGGTGCTTCCCACCACTATTGTTATCCATGGAACAATAGGCGACAAATCCATATATTCCTAACGTTTAAACCAAGGCACGCCGTTAGGCGTCGCGCTTGAAAAACTGGTTAGTGAGAAAGATACAATAAAGTAGATGCATCACAAACCCCACCAACATAAAACATTGTAAAGAATTGTAAAACTACTAACCTTAACCAAACAACAGCAGGCACCCACAAAGTGAAAGCACCAGTATGATTTCAAGTGTGTGGTCGAAGAGTAAAATAATTCGTTAGCAGTAGTTGCAACTGGTTTGTGAGATTAATTAATGACTACTAAATTCTGAGAATTCCTCTTTCCATTTAGTTTGAACGTTTATAAAATAAAATTGGACTAAATTTGTTCTATTTATATTCGACTTTACTTTCAACATTACCAATAAGATAGCAGGTATTTACAACTAATCTTATGGATTTGAAAGTTGAAAACTTCTGCTATCAGTTCTAGTGATAATACGCAGCAAGACTCAATATTAAACTTCGCATCAATGTATCCAATATTGGCTACAGAAACTGTTTATAGCTGGTGTGCTCGAATTCACAGACTGATTGGACATGAAAACTCATCTAAAACTTACCGGCTATTATTCGAGCATAATAGTGTTGGCATATGCCATGACTTCCCTAGCAAGCTCTCGCTCCTTATTAAAAACACCTCACTGCCTCACAATCCTGAAAGTTTAGTAACCGAACATACTGCTTTGGGTTTCTATAAATCATTTCTAACCGAGGATCTTTTTAGTCGATACGTAAATAACGCATTATTTGGAGGGAGTCCTGATATCAAAACTTTATTAGGAGTAAACAAATCAGGTGCTTTGTATCCTTTTGCGCTGAAATATTGTCATGAGTGTGCAGCTCATTCTATAAAGCACTTTGGTTACTCAATTTGGAAAACAAATCAACAATGGCCTAGCGTACATATTTGCGATACTCATCACAAACTTTTAACATCAGCCCCGAATGGTTTTCATAATAAGACTTTGAAGAAATGGTACTTGCCGCATGATGGAATAATTAGTCTTTGGCCTGAACAGACAGGCGTTACTGAAAATACATTAGTAATACTTTCTAGGATTAGCAAATGGTCTACTTATTTAAGAAAATATAACAACCAACCTCTAGATAGTCATTTATTAAAAACTCTGTACCATCTTCAAGCAAGAAATCACGGTTTTTTCAGCTCAGATGGACTATTAATGTTCCAGCAATTTAGAAAAGCGTTTATTCATGAATACAAAGACTTAACCTTCATCAAAGGATTCGAGTTTCTAAATGAAATACATAAAGAACATGGAGGAGTGTTAGGTGTAATATTAAAGAAATATTCTGGAGATAGATTTCCGTTGAAGCATATTCTCATGATTGATTTTTTGTTTTCATCTCCCGCCAGCTTTAGCAAAAACTATCATTTGATAAAATGTATTGAGAATAGTTAAAGCGTTATAAAAATACAGTGATTCCTAAGGTCAATTATCCAGCATACGTTTAGCCCCCTCATTCAAAAGTCATCTCCTATCACACATAATTAAAACTAGCACTACAATCAATTTCAGATATTAATCGAGGTGGTAATGGCAAAATCTTCAGATCCAACAGCAGATGAGATAATTCATCATAGAATGATTGTTGGAAGTAATATTAAAAACAAATTACAAGAATATGCTTATTTTTTAAGACAAATTATTAATATATGCCATGATAATTATGACAGGTTCTTAAATAAGACTACTCCTGTTAACACAGGCCAAAACAATATTAATTTTACTTTTAATGCGTTTATTAATACCTTTCAGTCTCTAAAAGATTCTTTATCTACTGCTACTGGTATCGAAATCAATTGGGCCAATTTTGATAAAGTTAAGCACGCTCGGTTTATCAAGGCATGCCGGAATGCGACGACACATGACGGACAAGAAATTATTAATGCTTGGTCTGATGGGAAATATTATATTGCAGGAAAGCTTGAGAGAATTGAAATTAACAGAGGTCAAGGTAGGTTAATTATTATTGAGCCGCCTATCGAAGATTTGAAAACCCTTTGTATAGAATTCTCTATGGGGTTAATGTCAGCAATCACTGAAATAATTAATCACCATGGGGAAAATATCCCAGTTTCAAGTGCAAAAAATAGATTTGAGTATGCGGAGGAATTTGTACTAGGCTCTCATGCTGTTCCCGATGATATAAAACATTTTATACGTGAGAATAAAGATTTTCTTATTTCACAAATTGATGTAATTAAATTTGATCCAATAGGTGAAATTAAACAGCAAATATTAGAGATCGAAGGTATTTGTACACAAGCCTGTTAAGCAATAAGAGACAATTTAATCAGCGACTAAAACGAGATTTGCTTGCATCTTGTAGCATTTCATCATTTTCTAACCACAAAAGACTGAGTACCTGATTGCTTGAAATGCGTATTGCATCTTCAATGATTTCGTAACGTTCAGCTTCACGACTATCAAACCAGGTATCAGCTGTTGCTTTTTGCGCTCTTACTCGCTCCTCATTCCCGAATACTTGATCGAATGCCATGGAGTCTGGGCTAAGCTCTTTTTGGGGAAACCATCTTTCCGGCACATCTTTTGAACGATTAAACCATATTCGCCCAGTTTTTGAATGACATACTAAAATTAGAGGCCAAACATTCATATTCACCAACCTAATTGCGGTGGCAGTAATGCTGGTATTAAATTTATCAGCTAATTCTTTTACACCATCAAAAGTTGGTCGCTTAAGTTTTCTGGCTAAAGGATCAAACATATATTTAGGCATCAGAAGCTCAGAGGCATATGTATCAGCTTCGCGTTCTTCAACAGGTTTGCTGGTATAACCTTCTACCCAGTCATCGACTCGGCATTCAAAAGAACGTCCTCGATGATAATTCCAATGCCCGAGCTCATGCGCCAGGGAAAATCTTTTTCTTCGCGGATCTGATTGGTCCCTAATAGTTACTATTGCTCGATTGTTGTAACCAACTAAACGTGCTTCACAACCATTTAAATCTTTATATTGCACACGTACACCCTCGTCCCATGCAATTGCTTCTAAGTCTATTGCATCAGGTATTTGGATTCCGAGTTCTAATAATCTTAATTCGGCTTTAGAGAATTCGCTTGAAGTTTTCAGAGCTCGTCACCTTTAATAGCGCCTAATTCCATTAATTCTTTTACTAACTCTATGGCTGCAGCATCACTAAGATTATTTAGCTTTCGTGCAGCAAGAGTGAAGCTTGCGTCATTGGCAGCTGACAATTTGGCAATTATTTTATGCGCACTTACAGCGTTAATATTAGTTACATTTGCAGGGGCTTTAGTATTTGCTAATTTCATCTCCACTCTGGCAACCTCAAGTCTTTTCGCTCCTACAGATTGAATCGCTTTTTCATAACTTTTTTTAGCATTAGTGCCTGCCTGTAATAAAGAACTATCATGAGCTGCTGCTTTTAGTATTTCAGCATCTGGAGTATTGAATAAATCCTCTATTAACAATTCAGCAATTAAGGTTAATTGCTCACGCGGGTCCTTGGATTGTACGGTCATGTTGTTGACTCCTCTTGATCCAATTTCTTTATTTTTCGGTTAATGGTAGTTAAGGTGCTTGCATATTGGACTGGACTTAAACCTAGAAGATTTTGAATTTCTTTCGGACTGTAGCCATCAAGTTGTGCCATCAAAACCATTTCGATGGTTTCATTTCCACTAAAAGTTTTATTAATTTTATCGAGCATTTGATTTGCAATTAATATTTCCTCTGGCGTATCAATGTTAGGTTTTAGATCCAGAGCTTCCAATAAATCATCTTCGACTACAATGTCTATTGATTGTGCTAACGGGTCGTGTCGCCGTTTTTTCAAATATGCATACACGAGACTTTTCATGATTCCGTATATGAATACTATCGCCGGAAGATCTTCAGGGCACCTACGCTTACCCTCAAAAGCTTTGCAAAGTGCAGTGTGGAGCAGGTCTTCGCGTTCGATCGCCAATCCTAAACATAAGTAACCTGCTGACGTACCCAGCTTTATCCATTCCGCTTCTGATAAAGAGGCGACTCTTTCTCTGAAATCACTTACAGATAAGACATCATGTGCTTTTTCTGTTTTTATCAAAACTTAACCTCCGCTAAGTTAAAGGCTATTTTTATTAATTATTCAGACAAATAAAAAATATTTATTTTAAATGTCTGCAAGGCAATAATTGTTAGCCATTATCTACAGGATGATGCGTATTCTTAGTAAAAAATCCACCTAAAATAATTGTAAAAAATCCACCTATAACAGTATCAAAAAGGCCACCTGTACTTAGTCTGTGATTTCATCCCAACTTTAATTACCAAGACTTATTTTCCGAAGTTGGTTTCTCGTATGAGTCTTTTATAGATTCACCCCTTAAACGTATTGTGTTAGATTAACCGTTTGGGAATGTATAAGAAGGTAATCATTAGCATGCAACTTTGGCTGGAATTGCTTACATGTCTCGTGGTAATAGCCTATGCTGGTTATTACCTCTCGCGCTATGGTGACATCATTGCAGAAAAAACCGGCATGTCTGCAAGTTGGGTTGGACTGGTTCTATTGGCCACCGCGACCTCCTTGCCAGAACTGGTCACGGGGATTACTTCAGTGACCATCGCGGATGCACCAAATATTGCCGTTGGTAACGCGTTGGGCAGTACGGTGTTTAATTTAGCCATTCTGGTAATGCTGGATGCGCTGTACAAACGTGAAACCTTGTATAGCAGCGCAGCGCAGGGACATATTCTATCCGCGGCATTAGGTGCCTTGCTAATTGCATTTTCCGGCTTCAGCCTGCTGCTGGATTCTGCTGGCATGAGCCCTGTGTTGGGGCATGTCGGGCTTAATACCCCGTTTTTTGTGCTGGTCTATTTTATATCTGTTCGTGCCGTACATCGATATGAAAAGCGCATGCTTAATGAATATAGCGAAGCTTCGGCAGAACGTTATCTGCAAATCACATTGCAAAAAGCGATTGCCGGATTTTCAATGGCAGCAGTCGCTGTGATAGCTGCCGGTATCTGGCTACCTTTTGTTGCAAAAGATATTGCTGAGCTGATGGGATGGGGACAAAGTTTTGTCGGTACGTTACTTGTCGCCGCGGTGACCTCGGCCCCTGAAATCGTGGTGACAGTATCAGCCTTGCGTATTGGTGCACTGGATATGGCAATCGCAAACGTATTAGGCAGCAACCTGTTCAATATTATTTACTTGGCTGTAGATGACCTGTTCTATACTAAAGGCTCGTTGTTGGCGAGTGTCAATAGCGCGCATGCCATCACGGCATTTACTTCAGTCATGATGAGTGCTTTAGTAATTGTGGGCTTTATTTTTCGTCCCCAACAGCGAGCTATACTAAAACTTACATGGATCAGTCTAGGTCTATTCATACTATACATACTCAATGCATGGATACAATTTCAATATGGTCAATAGAATTGAGATCAAGGACATCCGATGACCCCTTTGCTAACTTGGATATTTTCGGTCATCGCTGCAATTATGCTATTCCTGCATGGATTGTCTTCGTTCTCGGAGGAGATCTCGCGGATTGGCGGAGAGCGCTTGCGGGTTCGCTTACACAAGCTGACACATACTGATTTATATGCTGCGCTAACGGGTGCAGTCAGCACGGCGCTTGTACAGTCTTCGTCGGCGGTGACCTCTATGGCCGTGGGACTGGCACACAATCGCGCACTTACTGATCGTGCCGCATTTGCAATAATGATCGGTGCCAATGTAGGAACTACACTAACTGCCTGGCTGGTAGCGATGAAAATTGTAGGGCTGGGAGCAGTATTTGTAACGCTCGGTGGCTTATGGTCGCTTGCCGGTCCTCGCCCTTGGCGTCCTCATGGCAAGGCGCTATTTTATTTCGGACTGGTATTCCTGGCATTGGATCTGATTTCACAAGCACTTGCACCGATTGCGCATAGTCCAATGCTCACCGAGTGGCACGAATTACTTGAGTCACCCTTAGTGGCACTTCTGTTTGCGGCTTTATTGACAGCCTTGGTGCAATCGTCGTCAGTGGTGACAGGTTTGGCAGTGCTCTCTGTGCAACAGAGTGTTATCGCCCCTGATGTGGCTATATGGCTTATTGCAGGAGCGAACATCGGAACTACCTCGACTGCACTATTGGCGGGTACGGTGCTAGATATCACCTCACGCAAGCTGGCATTGCTTAACACTTGCTTCAATGTTCTAGGCGTACTGCTATTTGCGACTCTCATGCAGCCGATTATAGGCATGATCCTTACTTTAAATATTGTTGCCGACCAGAAAATTGCGCTTGTGCATACCGTATTTAATCTTGTAACTGCGATTGTTGCATTGTTTATTTTGCCGCATATATGGCCGGCATTGAATCGCTGGCTGAATCAAAAGTCCTGAAGTGATGTGTCAGCTATTCAATGCATTTTTATTAACTAAGCTTAAAAATTAAACGCACGATTTTTAAATCATTTAGATATACATGAGAGACAAATGCATTCAGTATTTAGCGAGTTAGCAATATTACTCACGATCGCCGCGGCGGCAGGGGCGATATCCATGTGGCTACGCCAGCCATTATTGATTGCCTATATTGTCATTGGTCTGGTAGTCGGGCCGACCATGCTGGGGATTGTAACTGCGCACGAGCAGATAGATTTACTGGCACAAATCGGCGTGGCGATATTATTGTTTATTGTTGGTCTCAAGCTGGATTTACAGCATATTCGTCATATTGGTCCAGTGGCGTTAGCTACTGGGTTAGGACAGCTGTTTTTTACCATTGTATTTGGTTTTCTACTCATCATACTTATGGGTAAAACCATGATGGAAGCGCTATATGTTGCTGTAGCGCTGACATTTTCGAGTACGATTATTATTGTTAAGTTGCTTTCAGACAAGCGTGAAATAGATTCGCTGCATGGGCGAATTGCCGTTGGTTTTCTAATCGTTCAGGATTTGGCTGTGGTGCTGGCGATGATGGCGATGAGCGCTATGCGCAGCGGCGGTGAGGCGGCTATTTCTGAGGTAATGTTGTCACTGGTATGGCGGGTTTCTGTTGCTGCGCTGGTAGTTTATTTGTTGATGCGCTATCTGTTGCCAAAATGGGTTGCTTTTATGGCAAAGTCGCAGGAACTGTTACTGATTTTTGCGATTGCCTGGGGTACCGGGTTTGCCGCAGTGGGTGAAACGATAGGCTTTTCAAAAGAAGCCGGTGCATTTCTGGCTGGATTTACACTTGCCTCTACCGTTTATCGTGATGCCATACACGCAAGGCTAGGCGGCATCCGTGATTTCTTGCTGCTGTTCTTCTTTATTGATTTAGGTGCAAAGCTTGATTTGTCTACGCTGGGAGCAGAGATTTGGCCGGCACTGGCGCTGTCTGTGTTTGTGTTAATCGGCAATCCGCTGATAGTCATGGCGATTATGGGATACATGGGATATAGAAAACGTACCGGTTTTCTGGCAGGGTTGACCGTAGCGCAGATTAGCGAGTTTTCGATTATTTTTGTTGCAATGGGGATTACAATCGGCCATGTAGGTGTGGAGGCGTTGAGCTTAACAACTTTGGTTGGGTTGATCACTATTACGATATCAACTTACATGATTTTATTTTCGCACCAGCTTTACGATCTGTTATCTCCCTGGCTCGGCTGGTTTGAACGCCGAAAACCATTTCGCGAAATGGCGGTTGAAAGTAGCAAAAACGAGCAGAAGCGGGCAGATGTGATTGTATTCGGCATGGGGCGCTATGGCGGTAGTCTGGTTCTTGGGCTTAAAAAAGCCGGACTTTCTGTAATGGGAGTAGATTTTGACCCGGAAACGATACGCACAATGCGTCAGCATGACTTACCGGTTTTTTATGGGGATTGCACTAGTACTGAATTTCTGGAAACTCTGCCACTGGCTACTTCTAGATGGGTCGTGAGTGCACTCCCGGATTTGGCATCTAATCGCAGCTTACTTGATGCGCTTCAACATCATCACTATCAGGGCGAGATCGCGATTGTCGCGCGAGAAGGGATTGAGCAAGCCCTGCATCGTGGTAAAAACCCGCCTGTAGTCATTTATCCAATGCAGAATGCTGTGGATTTTACGGTTGAAACTATTTTTAATCTTGTCCACGAAAAGGAGACAAAAGCATGACCACCTTAACCAGAATTCTAGCCGCTACGGATCTTTCTTCACCGGCACGGCATGCTGTTGACCGTGGCTTTCAAATTGCGGCTTACTGTCAGGCGGAATATAGCGTTATACATGCGCTTGAACTCGATGCCTTGGATGCATTGCGTGAATGGATGGGGGAAGATGTTTCATCCTTAAAGAAAAAATTAGAGGATGGTGCACGAAGTGATTTGCAGCAATTAGCGGCAGAGGCTGAAAAACATTATGGTGTTCACGCTGAAACTGCTGTTATCTGTGGACCACATCTTGCTGTCATTTCAACATATGCCGGGCAAACAAATGCTGAACTGTTAGTGATAGGCGCGCGCGGGCAGGATTTTTTACGGCATCATTTGCTTGGCTCTACGGCATCCAGATTAATCAGAAAGTCAGTCAGGCATCCTGTTTTGGTTGTTAAACAGCCGCCGCATGAACCCTACAAGAAAATATTAATCCCCGTTGATTTCTCAAGTGCCTCAGCAGCAGCGGTCAAATTTTGCCGACGGCTGGCTCCTGATGCAGAAATCATTTTACTGCATGCATTTGAGGTGCCATTTGAAGGGAAAATTGCTTATGCTGGACTGGATGAAGATATAGTTAAGCAATATCGGATTGCAACCAGGGATAGGGCGCTTGCCAATATACGTGCCGTCGGGGATTTGGCAGGTCTCGATATTGGGGATTATACACCACTGATCGTTCATGGCGATGCTTCGCAGACTGTGATCGACAAGGAGCAAGAGTTTGATGTCGATTTAATTATCATGGGTAAACATGGCAAAAACTTTACCGAAGAATTGCTACTAGGTAGTGTCACTAAACATGTTTTGGCTGAGTCTCAATGCGACGTACTGGTGGTGGATGGTGGACACACGGAAGCTATTTCATAAAGGCTCTACCCTTGGTATGTTTCGTCATAATTACCTTAATATGATAGGTAGATTAAACACATGAATTCCAATCAGCATCATTGGCACACGCTGTCAGCAGATGAAGTGGCGCAGCAACTTGAGACCAATTACCAGACTGGGTTAAGCACCGTACAGGTGGCTGAACGTATAGCATACCACGGGCCAAATGCCTTGCATGAAAAGCGCAGGCGCTCGCCTTGGCGCATGTTGCTCGACCAGTTTACTGAATTCATGATTATGGTGCTGATTGTAGCCGCCATGATTTCCGGTTTTGTGGGTGATCTGGGCGATACCATATTTATCATTGTGATTGTAATTCTTAATGCGGCGGTTGGTTTTGTGCAGGAGTTCCGCGCTGAGCGGGCAATGGCAGCATTAAAACGCATGTCAGAAGCCAGTGCGCGCGTGCTTCGCGATGGTGAGGTGCAGACCGTTAATGCTTCTGAACTGGTGCCGGGAGATATTGTACTTTTGGAAGCCGGTAACGTGGTGCCAGCTGATTTCAGGCTCGTTGAAGCAGCTCAGCTCAGGATAGATGAATCCGCGCTGACCGGTGAATCTGTAGCAGTTGAGAAACAGATACATCCTATAACTTTAACTGAGGCTCCTTTAGGCGATAAAACCTGCCTGGCTTACAAAGGCACGATTGTGACCTATGGGCGTGGACGTGGTCTGGTTGTCGCCACCGGCATGCACAGCGAGTTAGGTAAAATTGCAACTTTACTCACTGAAGGTGATGACAGCAAAACACCGTTACAAAAACGGCTGGCCGGTTTTGGTAAGTGGATTTCACTCGCTGCGCTCACCATCTGTGTACTCGTTTTTGTGATAGGTATTACACGTGGCGAGCCACTTCTGCTCATGTTTATGACTTCGGTGAGTTTGGCAGTGGCGGCCATTCCTTCTGCACTGCCAGCAGTCGTGACTATTTCTCTCGCCCTGGGGGCACATAAAATGGTCAAGCAACATGCTTTGATCCAAAGCCTGCCAGCTGTAGAAACGCTAGGCTCGGTGACTTTTATTTGTTCCGATAAAACCGGCACGCTGACGCAGAATAAGATGCACGTGACTTCACTCTATGCAAACGGAATATATGCTGATAACGAGCAATCTAAAGCATTTAAAAATGAGCCTGCATTAGTCGAAAATATTAATAACCCTTGGCATATGTTTTTTCAGGCGCTGGCATTAAGCAATGACGCACATCTTGATAGCCATGAAAAAATACAGGGTGAACCAACCGAGGCTGCATTTCTATGGGCAGCACAAGAAGCGGGCTGGCATAAAGCCACGCTTGAAAAAGAGATGCCCAGACTAAAAGAGCTGGCGTTTGATTCTGAGCGCAAACGTATGACCACGTTCCATCATGCTGCAAATGGTGTGATTGCTTATAGCAAAGGTTCGCCGGAAGCACTGGTATCACAATGCACTCGCATACTTACATCAAGTGGCGAGCAAGCCATAGACAAGGCTGCATTATTGCAACAAGCTGAAACCATGGCGGCGAATGGATTGCGTGTATTGGCTTTTGCTTGCCGCAGATGGGATACCTTACCTGATAGTGAGCAGCCTGATGATTTAGAGCGTGATCTGATTTTTCTGGGCTTTGCCGGGCTCATTGATCCACCGCGTAGTGAAGCGAAAGAGGCGGTTTCACTATGTAAATCCGCAGGCATTACCCCGATCATGATTACCGGTGATCATCCTGCCACTGCCAAGGCGATTGCATACCAACTTGGCATATTGGCTGACGAAGACGGTAGAGTGATGACCGGTGCCGAACTGGCCAATTTGGATCAACACACATTTGAGGCAGAAGTAGAATTAGTTCGGGTTTACGCCCGTGTTGATCCAGCCCAGAAAATTAAAATTGTCCGCGCACTGCAAGATAAAGGTGAGATTGTCGCCATGACAGGGGATGGTGTAAATGACGCGCCTGCGCTAAAAGCTGCTGTCATCGGTATTGCTATGGGTAAAGGCGGCACGGATGTCGCGAGGGAGGCCGCTCGCATGGTGTTGCTTGATGACAATTTTGCCACTATCGTAAATGCTATCCGCTATGGCCGACGTTTATATGACAATATTCGTAAGTTCGTCCGTTACGCAGTCACAACCAATTCGGCAGAAGTGCTGACTATTTTCCTGGCCCCATTCTTGGGTTTGCCAATACCATTGCTACCGACACACATATTATGGATTAACCTAGTTACGGATGGCTTGCCTGCACTAGCACTCACCGCGGAACCCGCTGAGCGTGGCGTAATGAGGCGTCCACCACGCCCGCCACAGGAAAGTTTATTCTCACACGGCATGTGGCAGCATATGATCTGGGTTGGGTTGTTAATGGCCGGACTAACCCTGTTTGCTCAGGCGTGGGCTTACCACACCGGATCATCACATTGGCAAACCATGGCATTTACCGTAATAACGATTTCGCAGTTAGGGCACGTTATGGCAATACGTTCAGAAAAAGAATCACTGTTCAGCATGGGTATTTTCACCAACAAGCCATTGGTGATCGCGGTTGTTGTGACGTTTGTACTACAGATGGCAACGATATATGTACCAGCATTTAACCCGATTTTTAAAACCGAGCCTTTGACTATGAACGAGCTTGTTCTTTGCTTAGCTTTGTCTAGTGTTGTATTCTTTGCCGTAGAGTTTGAAAAATGGCTGATACGGCGTGGCTGGATTTACCAAAGCCAAACTCATTGAGCTGGTCTGTTTTGTACGAATAGTTAGATCGCAGCAAGATTTACAGCAACATGCCGCACTCAAATCAGACCTTATATCTTTTGATAATCCATGATTACACTTCTAAAATAAGTTATCGGAAAAATAACTATGTCACAACAAGATCAATCCACGCCTGATAAAAATAAGGGCATCATTTATGCGCCCTGGGAGCGTGCTTTCAGTCGTGTGCTCACACCATTTGAAGAATTTATCCATAGACAGACGACAAGCGGCCTTTTGCTAATGGGTTCTGCAATTATCGCGCTATTTTTAGCTAATGGTGCTCTTGCAGAGGTATACCAGCATCTCATTCATACTCCCATCAGCCTGAACATAGGTAGCTGGGCAATCAATATGAGCATGCATCATTGGGTGAATGACGGCTTGATGGCGTTATTTTTCTTTGTCGTTGGCTTAGAGTTAAAGCGCGAAATTATGGTGGGCGAATTGTCTGATTTACGTCAGGCAGCGCTGCCCATCATAGCTGCTGTAGGTGGCATGGTCGTCCCTGCCCTCATCTATCTTGCATTTAATCACGATAGCGAAGCAGCGCAAGGCTGGGGTGTGCCAATGGCAACAGATATCGCATTCGCAGTCGGTGTCTTGGTATTGTTAGCGAGCCGAGTGCCTAAAGCGCTCATCACTTTTCTCGTGGCTTTAGCGATTGCAGATGACTTGGGATCAGTACTTGTTATTGCATTATTCTATACGCAGGAATTGGCATTGAATTGGCTGCTGGCATCAGCAGTGTTAGTAGTCATTCTGATGAACTTCAATTATGCCGGTATCCGTAAGGCCATGCCCTATTTTATTGTTGCAGTGTTACTTTGGTATGCCTTGCTGCAATCAGGTGTGCATGCAACTTTGGCCGGCGTTATAGGCGCCTTTACAGTACCGGCAAGATCTAAATACGACCCCAATTTATTTGCAGATCTAATTAATGAGCAAATTGACCGTTTTATTGCCAATCGCCGTCAGGACGATAGCCTGATGACGAATGAGAAACTCTACTCTATAGTGCAGAACCTGGAACAAAGTGTAAATGGAGTGCAGACACCATTGCAACGATTAGAGCATATCTGGCATTTGCCAGTCGCTTTTATGGTGATTCCAATATTCGCAATTTTTAACGCCGGTATTCCATTGCAGCTGGGAACATTAAGTGAGACTTTCTCTCATCCTGTCATGCTAGGCGTAACGTTTGGGCTTCTGTTTGGCAAGTTTATCGGTATCACTGGCGCATGCTGGCTAGCCCTGCGTTTAGGTATAGGACAGTTACCTAATGGTACACGTTTCAGTCAGGTTGCCGCCGTATCAGTGTTAGCCGGTATCGGTTTTACCATGTCAATTTTTATTGCTGAGCTAGGCTTTGCGAATCTGCCAGAATATCTGTTAATGGCTAAGACCGGTGTATTGACAGCTTCTTTACTGGCCGGATTAATAGGTTTTGTTTGGCTGTGGTGGTTAGGCCGTACAAATCATCAATAGCATCAAATAAGCTGAATCAAAAAATACCAGGTACAGGTTGGCTAGATATCTGGAGTATTGATCTTTGAAGTGGGGAGAAGTTTATGAAAGTTGGTATCATGGGGTTTGGTAAAACAGGGCGGGCAGTTGCCACTGTGCTACTGGAGTCAAAGAAAACTAATCTTCAATGGGTAGTTCGTCAATCTACGCGCTTGGAACACCGCTCTGTTCCTGAGTTTTTAGGGATTGAGTCTGATGAACCTGGTCTGATTTATTCCAAGGATGAATTCACGATCTCAGAGTTACTTGATCAGCATCCAGTGGATGTTATTGTGGACTTTTCTTCAGAAACCGGACTGGATTACTATGCAGATGAGGCTGCTAAACGGGGTGTAACCATCGTTAGTGCGGTATCACAATACAGTGATGAGCAAGCCCAAAAGATACACAAACTGGCAAAGCAAACCTGTGTGCTGCATTCACCTAATATCACGCTGGGAATCAATTTCCTGATCATTGCGGCCAAGATTCTCAAGAACATTGCCCCTTATACCGATATTGAAGTGATAGAAGAACACTTCAAACAAAAACCAGAAACCTCTGGCACCGCCAAGGTGATTGCAAATGAGTTGAATCTTCCTCAAGAGAACATCAAATCGATCAGAGCCGGTGGCATTATCGGTACGCATGAAATCTTGTTTGGCTTTCCATATCAGACGGTACGCCTCAAGCATGAATCAATAACTAGAGAAGCTTTTGGTAATGGCATTTTATTTGCTATAGAAAACTTACAAGGTAAGTCGAAAGGCTTTTACAGTATGGAAGATTTGCTAATCCCATTCTTCAAATTACAGGAGCATGAAGCAGATTATATTAAAGCGAAGAAAAGACCGTGGTGGCAATTTTGGGCAAAATGATGCTTCATTACTCTCGGGGCCATTGGATAATCATGGTAAGTAAGGCGCTTATTGCATGAAAAAAAGTCATCCACCTATTCATCAGATCGAGTTGCGTATTGTTGAACTGTCGGAGCTATTTAATTCAATGGACCCGACACCATTTCATCACCGAAACCTTGATTCAGACGCGGAAGATTTCCTTGAAAGCTGGGCACTTGGTTTCCCCCAAGACAGCCATTTCAAGATCATTGTCCACATCGAGAGAATGCCGCAGGAAGATCCCAGTGCGCTAGTCACCGAAGCTATTCACAATTACTTTGAATACAAGTCCGAACGTTCTAAAAGCAATCTGCGTCAGTTACTGCTTGAAGGTCGCGTGAGTCTTTTGATAGGTCTTGGCTTTCTAGGAGTGTGTCTAATTGGCGCGGATATTCTTGCTGCCGGCTTCGCAAACAACACTTTTCTGAGATTGCTGAAGGAAAGTCTACTCATCGGTGGCTGGGTTGCTATGTGGCGCCCAATTCAGATTTTTCTTTATGGATGGTGGCCGATTGTACGAAGAGGTAGAATTTACCGCAACCTGGGTCGAGCTATTGTGCAGGTAGTGCCGGTGAGAACTTAGTGAGATTCAAATTAAAAAATACAACAACATCCTAACCATTTATTAACGCTTTCCACCCCAGTTACCCCGCAATGTTTTTCTGGCGCTGAGCCATGCTTCTGCTCGCAACAACATAGGCCATAGCAGGATTGGATAAGTTTTAATCAGCGTATTTGCTCTAAGATAAGGCTGATACTGCGTTTCAGTTAATCCGATTGGTTTATGCAGTAGCGAAAGCAAACTATCAACGATCTGCCCATCATCTACCGCCTTATTCTGAGCCATTAGCAGATGACTTAGCAGGGGTCTTCTGCTGTTTAACCATTGCCATATATTCTCATCTGGCATTAGGATCGGTGCCGTAAAACTGCTATCGTGAAATTCCAGCAGTTCTTTTGTCAAAAATTGATTCAGTGTTGTATCGAAAGCCTGTTTTTGACGTCGGCTCTCTTTGTAATCGGTAACGGGCAGGTTTGCATCAGAATCTTCATGATCGCCTAATTTGATGTTGACATGCTTATCACCAGCTGTATGCGTAGCACATATCAGCCGCCCGGGCACCGGTTGCCGCCAGCAGTATTTGCAAGCTCGTAACACGTCAAATCTGCCGTTATCCGAGAATCGAATATTGTTCTCAATCCCCAGTTTCAGTTGTCTGCAAACTTGCAAGAAATAAGTGATTTCTATGGTCTCTGGATTCGGAAAATCTCTAGGTGGCTGTGTCGTATAAATGCAAATCAGGTTAATACAAACGGCAATTTCCGTGAGTTGGCCTGAAGGCTGGCCACTTCTAAAAACCATCTCAGCATATGTAAATTCCAGGTCTTCCCATGAAGCCTGGGTCAGATTTCCCAATACATCCTGATGAAATTCCGGAATCAATGGCTGGAAATATTTCTTCATCAGGCTCAATGCAAGACTGGGGGTGACGGCACGGCCTTGCATTTCAGACTTTATCGTTTTTAGCGCCTGTGCAACAGGTGCACAAAATCTGGATTCAATCTCGGCATCGTCGATATACAGCGGCATACGGTCAAGTGTCCAAAATAGAGAGTAGTTTTAAAGTGCCCAGTTTTTCTATCATGATACATCGTGATGTTTGTGATTGTACTCAGAGGTGAACTATGGAAACGATGAACCTGGATGAAGTAAGTAAAGTTCTTAAAATTTCTAAAGCCACAGCAAGAAACCGGCTGAGTTTGGGACTGCCCATGCCGCCTTCTTTCAAAGTCGGCCGTAGTCGTTTGTTTCTGACAACAGAGTTTTATCTATGGATGGCGCAACAGGCTAAACCAATCAACACAAACCAATAATATCTAATATTTATTTGGAGAAATTGAAAATGACTTAAAGGAACCCCTGCAAACCGGGCCTTAGAAGCGCAAAAGGCTTGGGGTAGACCCAAGCCATCGGCACATACATCAAGATTGCAGCCTTGAAACCGTATTGTCTATGCACTTCAATCGACTGTCAAGGTCGAGGTCTCTTTATACCTGTCCGTCAGGTAATTCAACCCAAATATACAAGATTAAACCCTGCCAAATAGCAGAGATTTTTCCATGGAGATAAGACTATGCGCGTTATTCAATTAAAGATGCTTCTAAATATCACTTACCAATTCAGCTATTTATGCAGAAAGGCCCAGTGACATTAATTACCCACGTTATTTATTGAGTCAATTTAATGTCTAACAGGAGACTATCCATGAGAAGGATTCGCGATGTATTGCGATTGACGTTTGAGTCCAATATGAGCCAACGCCAGATTCAACAAGTCCTGAAAATATCACGTAATGCCATCGCTGAATATTTATTGCGCGCACGCAATGCAGGACTGAGCTGGCCATTGCCGGAAGACTTGAATGATGCTGAGTTGGAGCAGCTTTTATTTCCGCCGGTACTTTTACCAAAAGTCAAAAGAAAACCAGTACCGGAGTGGCTAGAGATTCACCAATGGCTTAAGGTTAAAGGTGCCACCCTGGAGCGTTTACATCAAGAATATAAGGAGAATTATCCGGATGGTATGTGTTACAGCAATTTCTGTGCACAGCACCGCGAATTTGAAAAAACCTTAAAACGTTCATTACGCCAAATCCATATTGCCGGGGAAAAGGTCTTTGTCGATTACGCGGGGCCTACCGTACCGATACACAATATGCGCACCGGGGAAATCCATTACGCACAGATATTTGTGGGTGTGATGGGCGCATCAAATTACATATATGCAGAAGCAGTCTGGAACCAGCGTCGTGAGAACTGGATTGCATCCCATGTGCGTATGTTTGAGCACTTTGGCGGCGTGCCCGTGATGGTGGTTTGCGATAATTTAAAATCCGCGGTCACCAAAGCCAGTCGTACCGAGCCAGTGGTGCATCCAACCTACCTTGATATGGCAGCACATTACGGTACCGCGATCTTTCCGGCACGTGCATACAAACCCAAGGATAAATCCAAGGCCGAGGGTGGCGTATTGATCGTTGAGCGCTGGATATTATTTCGGATTCGTAAACAGAAATTTACCAGTCTGGCTGAACTGAATGCAACGATCAAATCCCTGTTATTGGATGTCAACAATCGTCCTTTCAAAAAACTGCCTGGTTCGCGTCAGAGTGCATTTGACAGTCTTGATAAACCGGCGCTTATACCATTAGTGAGACACCCTTACCAATATCGTGAGTTCCTGAAGGTGCGCGCAGGCTCTGATTACCATATTGAAATTGATCAGCACTATTATAGTGTGCCGCATGCTTTGGTTCGTAAGCAACTGGAGGTCATTCTAACCGCAAGTACCATCGAGATATTGCATGGCGGTGTGCGAGTTGCCAGTTGGGCGCGCAGTTATGAGGCCGGGAAGAAATCGACGGACCCGCTGCATATGGAAAGTGCGCATCGCCATTTTGCACAATGGGATAGTGAGCATGAGCTTAGATGGGCACTCTCTGTCGGAGTCAGCACCCATACATTTTTACAAGGTGTATTTGCAAAGGCACCACATCGGGACTTCAGCTATCGTTGGGCAAACTCGATCAAATCATTGTCCCGTGAGTATGGGCACGAACGACTGGAGGCCGCATGTAAGCGTGCTTTGGAAATTGGTGCCACTGCAACCACAAACGTGCGATCCATTCTTAAAAACAATCTGGACCAGAATGCCAATAAAACAGCTATGGCAGAAGAAGCTGCTTTTGATCACGACAATATCCGTGGCGCGGATTATTACCACTAATTACTGTTAGAACCATTCATTTATCATAAAAAAGGATTTAAATAATGTTAACGCAACAAACCATAAACAAACTCTCTGTCATGAAATTAAACGGTATGAGCAAAGGTTTTGAAGAACAATTATCCAGTGCCGCAGCACAAGGATTGTCGTTTGAAGAACGTTTTGGCATGCTGGTTGATCACGAGCAGACTTTCCGTGAAAATCAGCGGCTTAAACGGCTTCTAAAAACCGCCAAGTTAAAGGCGAATGCTTGTGTCGAAGACATTGACTACAGCCATAGTCGCGGGCTGGATAGGGCTCAAATGGCTTACCTGAATAGTTCTGACTGGATCCGGCAAGGATTTAATCTGATTCTGACAGGTCCAACGGGGTGCGGAAAAACCTGGATTGCGTGCGCACTTGGCAATCAAGCCTGTCGGCATGGATTGTCGGTGCTATTTCAGCGTGTGCCGCTGATGCTTGAGGAATTGCAATTGGGCCATGCTGACGGAAGTTTCCGTAAAAGATTAATGGCCTTGGCAAAGGTGGATCTGCTGATATTAGACGACTTTGGCGCTGCTACACTTAATGCACAAAATCGTGGTGACTTATTAGAGGTTATCGATAGTCGCTCTGGGGGTAAGGCCACAGCTATTACCAGCCAAATTCAAGTTGAGCTTTTGCATGATTACTTGAGTGGTGGGAATCCGACCATGGCTGATGCTATTCTTGACCGCTTAGTCAGCGGGGCACTACGGATCAATCTAAAAGGTGATTCTATGCGTAAGTTACGCGCTTTGAAACTTTAACTGCTGGGCAATCCGTATAAGAACAAAAGCCACTGCATGATTCAATATCGGCGGTGGCTTTTTGCGCCTATTATGCGTGGCCTCTTTGGTATTATTATAGGCGGTTTTTTTGCGGTTATTATGAGTGGCTCTTTTGGGTAAGAATACGCAGGATGATACTAACACTAGGAGACTATTATGGCTGATGTCCGTATTACTTGTATTACAAAACCACAAAATGGTAACCATGAACATATCACACATGTTGGCAATCCTGCAGGGGGTTGGAAGTGGCCGGTAGAAGATGTAGTGAGAAGTATAGATGCGAAGACTAATACTTTCCATGTTTTAGACGCTAAAACAGGAAAGCGTGCATATGTAGGTGTAGTTCGACCACAGAATCATGCACCATATATCCGTACTTATGCAGATGGTGTCTGGAACGATAACTTACTTTCATTAACAACTTGCTAAGAAATAATTAAAGAGAGATTGGAGAAATAAATTGGCTAAGAATCAACATGTTGTTCCACATAATAATCAATGGGCAGTATTGGGTGAAGGCAACGCCAAAGCAACTGCAGTTTACTCAACACAACAAGAGGCTATTCAGCGCGCTAAAGAAATTGCTCAAAATCAGCAATCCGAACTACTTATACATGGTACCAACGGACAGATTCGCGAGCGCAATAGCTATGGCAATGATCCATTTCCTCCAAAAGGATGAGTTGCCCAGGCGTCGATACACATACCAGAAAAAAGATTTGGTATTTACCAGCAATTTGCATTTATTAAACTTAAGGGGCTAATATGAAAATTAATCTTGCACATCTCAGAGAGCGCTCTACTTCCGGCGGATGGATAAACTTTGCAGTTTTTGATGCTAAATCAAGCTCAAGTGATTCAGGTAATGGGGCACTATTAGCACAACTAACTGCCAAGGCTAGGCAATCAGGCTTGAAGGTGGACCAGTCAGCACTTGCATACAACTCCAGCGGTCAGATTAGGTTTTATGGTACTAAAACACTAGTAAATTATTTGTCACGAAGTGGACTGCCCGTGTGGACACACACAATTGATGTATAGGGAATTTTTTCATATCTTAAATATAAGGAGCAACGAATTGAGTAGTCTGGCTAAAGAATATTGTTTTTCATGCTCTAGCATCACCAGTTGGAGTATGAAAAATGTATTCGTCTAAGAATTTTATTGAATTTATCTCATTGCTAAGATCTGCGTCCACACCATCTGATGTTCATGCTGCGTGGGAAGCCTTAACAGAGCCTCATGATGAGTTGCGTGTTGTCACAGCACTCACTGACTATTCTAGAAACGTAACATTTCCTGGTGTTGGAATTCGTGATTTATCTGGTAAAAAGATAGTAACGCCGTATTTTTTAGGAGATTCACTCTATTTCAGCAGCCGAAAGATTATTAAACAAACAATGACCCAAGGTGAAGTAAAGGTTCCTCTTGATGGATCGATAATGTTGGATACAAATATAGCCAGCTATATATCCACGTATGTATATCGGAGACCTTTTGCGCATAACCAGACTGAGATCGTTAATGTTATTCGTCAACTTCTCGAAAATAATCCAAACTACGACTACGTCTACTACTTAGTAGAAAACTCAAAAAAACTAATTGATCGATACGCTCCTGGTTCGACTCCTGATGCTGATCAGCTTTGGTCTGATTTGGATAGTGGATTTAAAGATAATCTAATTGCACTCAGATTGTTTCTAAGTATCGACAATAATAAGTATAGAGCTTCAAATAATGACAGTCCAACTATATCAATTGCTGAAGCAGAGAATGTGGCTAAGCACTTTGCTCACGAATTCTATTTTGGAACCGAGGGTGCATTAAATCTTAATGATATTAAAAGGCGCCTCACATTAGCTAAAATTCTTTTGTATAAAATTGTTTCCATTAATTTTGGTTCAAATGAAGGTGTGAAAAAAAAATCAACGAAGCTGCTTCAATTTATGATCGAGAGACTGAATATATATTTTGATCGTGAAATGCAGATTGCTATTAAGTACTTTGAAGAGGGAAAGAGGTTCTCATTTTTTGAGAAGATTGATAAGGGTAAACATATACCTTTAAATTCCATCAAAGCGAAAATTAGCAATATGTCATGGGATTTGATGATTCCGCGCTTTATCGAGTCGTTGTCAGCAGTTGCTGGCAATGGGCAGTTCTACATCCCTCATTATCTGACTTGGGATCAAGGACTAAAAATGTCTTTAAACTTATATAAGGCAAAAGCATGCATCTTTGACGATGAGAGTCGACGTGTAGTAACGATAACCGAAGTAGATACAGAGCAATTACTTCGGGAGACGGTAGGAGATTATTATATGAATATGTACTTTGAGTCGGAAACAGTTAGCAAACGATACAAGTCGGAACCAATATCCGACTCAGAGTTAGAGGAGTTGCTTATCGAAGTTGAGTCCGAACTTTTCTCAGTTGCCCACGCATAAACATATTATAAATAAATGCGCCTATTTAGTTTAAGCTGTAAAACCTCATAAGTTGCAACTACAAATATAAAGACAAGTGATTAATTAAAGGAAAGTACGCATGAATATTCATAATGTTTTTGATATATATAACATCAATCTAACAAACAGATTACTTCATTGGTTTGCCATTTCTATAGTTTTAATTATTTTGGGTCATTTTTCTTCTAACTACTCAAAATGTAGTCTGCTTCTGTATACAGCTGGTGCTCTCTTCTTTATTGTAGGTTTAATTAAGATAGTTTAAGCGCAATTTTTAAGGCTGACGACAAGCTCACCAGCCAACACTGTCAAGCTATATACAGCTACAAACCACAATGCCCAGAATATTATTTTCTGTCCTAATGTGTTGGCGATAGTTTTTTGATTCTGGAAATTGTCCATTTTATGGTTCCTTTTAAGTGTAATTAAGTCAAACGTTGTAACTTATAGGTTTTCTAATTGCAGTTTATGTTGTTACATTAATTTCTCCATCTTAAATAGGATTCCTGTAGAGAACTGTATTGCTTCATTTTAAAATTAACATTGAAATGAATTCATTTGCTATTCCTAATTGGTAACTTGTGTTTTAAATATCTTGATAGATCATCATTAACAAAGGGCTGTCTTTTGGAAGAGAAGAAGCGATAAAACCGACAGACTTTATTTCCATCCGACAGACTTTATTTGTTCTTATCAACAAAAAACACAAATACTTGGTTTGAACTTTCTGACACTAGCACTCTCAAACAGAGAGTGCTAAAATAACTTAATCAAGGAGGGTTACCAACTAATGACCAATGCTTTAACAGTACCTGCATTATTAGCAACTGACAGCCTAGAACAGTACTCTAGAGCGATTAAAGCCTATCCAATTCTATCCGCGGAAGAAGAGCTTTCACTCGCGGTAAGGTTCAAAAAAGAAAACGATCTTGAGGCTGCACGTCAGTTGATTGTTTCGCATCTACGTTTAGTAGCGAGTATCGCACGTGGATACATGGGCTATGGCTTACCCCAAGCCGACCTAATTCAAGAAGGCAATATAGGGCTAATGAAAGCCGTCAAGCGCTTTGACCCTGAGCGTGGTGTGCGCTTAGTTTCATTTGCGATGCATTGGATCAAAGCAGAAATCCACGAATATATCGTGCGCAACTGGCGTTTAGTTAAAATCGCCACCACTAAAGCACAGCGCAAGCTATTTTTTAACTTACGCAGCATGAAAACTGGCATCAACACCATGCAGCCTAACGAGATTGCACATATTGCACACGAGCTGAATGTAAAGCCTGAAGAAGTGCTTGAAATGGAATCTCGTCTGAATGGTCATGAAATCTCACTAGAGACCAATATTGATGATGACAGCGAAGAACATTACAGCCCTATTGCTTACTTGCAAGATGAGAGCTTAACACCACCTGAAGCACTAGAAGCTAAACAATTTGAAATGGCAGAAACCACAGGCTTAGCATCTGCACTTAATCATTTAGATGAACGTAGCCGTAGAGTAGTAGAAGCACGCTGGTTACAAGAAAAAGACAGTAAAACTCTGCACGAACTTGCTGATGAGTTTGGTGTATCCGCAGAGCGCATTCGTCAAATTGAGCAAAAAGCGATGCTAAAAATGAAAACGCTGATGCTAGCTAATCGCTAAGTCAGATAGCGCGAACCCAAAAGGCTCAAGCAATAAAAAAGGCTGCGAATGCAGCCTTTTTTATTGTCTAAATCTTATTTTTTCAATTACTTATGCAGCAACCGCTGCATCTTCTTGCTCTGGCTGAAATGCAAGTGCATTGCGCATATGCATACGCAACACATTCAAGTCATCTAGTTGCGCTTGGATACTGCGCTCAATCGCCTCTAATTCCGCAATACGATCTTCTAAAGTATCAGTCGCTTTATAAATACGCTTGATACTCTCTAAACGCCTACGCAGTTGCAACTGATGCTCACGCACTTGAGACTCCATCGGTGCAATCACTGCTTTCAACCAATTTTCAATGTCACGGTTAGCCACTTCAAACACATGAATAACACGACTCGCTAGTGTTTCAAAGAACTTGCTAGTGAGCGTCATCTTCTCATTAGCGATCATATTAAATGCAGTATTAAATTGCTCTTTATAAGCACGCTCTAATTTAGATAGCTCTTTTTGGTAGCGTAAAGTAGTAAAAGTTGGTGGCTCAGACTTACGTAAACCATGCTCTTTTGAAAACTTTTCATACATGACGTCCATCATCTGCTTAATCTCATCAATTTGCACATCAGATGAGATCAATCTCGTTTTAAGCTCACTAAAAAAGTTATCCATCGCCACCCGAATGGTTTTAGTAAAACTTGCTTCAATCATGGTTTGACGAGTGGAGTGCACGTGTACTTTTAGCGACTCCATGCCCAACAAGGTAAACAAACGATTAGTATGCTGCGAAAAGATACTACGCAATGCCTGAAAGCGTTGCAGACCTTGCTCAAAGTTTTCCTTGTCAACTTTGACCTTGTTCATCATGTGCTCGACTACGTCTTCATTTTTACCGCGCAGTCCGCGCAACTCAAGTAACTGATCATTAACACCAGAAAATCTTGCGTCTAAAATCACATGAGAATTGGTAATCAAGTCCTCAATTTCATTTTGAGTATTGTCACGCACAATTTCCTTTTTAGCCGGAATCAACTCATTCGATAACGCTTTTTCCAGTTCTAAAACACGGCTTTTAACAAGCAAAGCTTCATCGCTATTCACTTTAGCAAGCAAGCCCTTTTGAGCAGATACTGGGTAAATATGACTCGGCTCCAAACCCAATAACTCTGCACTGGTTTTTACTTGTTTAGCAAGCTCTGTTTGAATTTCCTCTTCGTCTTTTAACTCGTCCCAGAGGCCGTCAATTTTATTTAATACGGCTATACGTCCTTTTTGTTTCCAACGCGTACCGCTGATGTATTGACGCCAAACATCTATTTCCGATTTAGTGACACCTGTATCTGCAGCCAGTATAAATAATACGGCATGCGCATTTGGCAACATGTTTAATGTCAACTCAGGTTCGGTACCAATCGCATTTAAACCAGGCGTATCTAAAATAACCAAACCTTGTTCTAGGAGTGGATGCGGGAAGTTAATCATGGCATAACGCCAGCATGGCACATCAATTGTGCCATCTTTATTGATATTTAGAGCGTCATCTGCGCTGTTTGGATCATACAGTCCATATTTCTCGGCCTCTACTAACGAAACAGCTTTGGTACTACTCACCTCTTTAAAGGCACTGACCATGCTCTCGTTAGAGTCAACGTCAAAAGTAACCGTTTTCCATTCATCCGGATAGCGTTTGTATTCAGAGGTTGTTGCATCAGAAAGACGAGTCTCAATGGGCAACATCATAATTGAGGTTGGCTTTGATTTATCGTAAAGCAATTCCGTAGGGCACATGGTCGTACGACCTGCGCTTGAAGGCAACAGGCGCGTGCCGTACCCTGCAAAGAATATTGCATTAATCAGTTCGGACTTGCCGCGTGAAAACTCTGCAACGAATGCAACGTTCAACTTATCTTCGCGTAGCCTGTCCAACAACTGTTGAATTCTCTGATCGACCTGCGCATCATTGAGCTCTTGCTCGTTTAGCCAGCTACGATAGTCACAAATCGTGTCGACAAGCGCCTTTCGCCACTGGGAATATACTTCAAAATGATGTGCTAATTTATTATCTGCCATGATGGTCCTCAAACCATTTTTAGGTAGTGTTACTTTATCACTGTTAATTCAATATGCAAATAAAAGCATGCACTATTGTCTACATTACTGAATAGAATTCGGACAAGCGGTTAATTATTAAATATGAACGGTTACGTACTAGATTATCAGCAAACTAACTCATTCTGTTATCATCTTATTTTTTAACGAAGTTAAGCATACCATGAGCGAAAACACACAAAACGCGCCTCGCCCAATTGATATTAAACTTCACCAAACATCTCGTTTGCTGGAGATTAAATTTGATAACAATACTGAATGTATGTTGTCTTGCGAGTTCTTACGTGTTTACTCACCATCTGCTGAAGTGCGTGGCCACGGGCATGGACAAGAAGTACTGCAAATCGGTAAAGAAGATGTCAACATTTCAGCTATTCACCCTGTTGGGAACTACGCAGTCAAACTAGTGTTTACTGACGGCCATGATACAGGCTTGTACTCATGGGATTACCTATATGATTTGGCACGGAATTACGAGTCACTCTGGTTAGAGTATTTGGGCAAATTAAGTGCCGCTGGGCATGCTCGCAAAAACTTATCTTAAGAGAATACTGTAATGACAACAGAACAAAATACACATTTCGGCTTTAAAACAGTTGCAGAGACTGAAAAAGCAAAAAAGGTCGCTGAAGTATTCCACTCTGTCGCCAATAAGTATGACTTGATGAATGACGTGATGTCTGCGGGCTTACACCGTAGCTGGAAACGTTTTGCAGTCAGCATCAGTGGCGTCAGCCCTGGCGACAAAGTGCTCGATATTGCAGGCGGGAGCGGCGATCTATCTAAACTGTTCGCGCAAAAAGTAGGGCCTGAGGGACAAGTAATTCTGACAGACATTAATGCGTCTATGTTAGGTGTTGGTCGCGATCGTATGCTAGATGCTGGTCTAAATGTACCTGCCATGCAATGTGATGCAGAAAAACTACCGTTTCCAGATCAATACTTTGACTGTGTGATTGTTGCTTTTGGTTTGCGCAACATGACGCATAAAGATAAAGCGCTTGCCGAAATGCAACGCGTACTGAAAGTGGGTGGTCGCTTACTGGTACTTGAGTTCTCAAAAGTATGGCAGCCCTTATCTAAAGCTTATGATGTTTACTCGTTTAAGCTGTTACCGCTGATGGGCAAATTACTTGCAAAAGATGCAGATAGCTATCAATACCTTGCTGAATCTATTCGTATGCATCCTGATCAAGAAACGCTTAAACAAATGATGGTGGATGCAGGTCTTAGCAAAGTAGATTACTACAACTTGGCCGCTGGTGTAGTGGCGCTACATAAAGGCTATAAAACCTAATGTTTAAAAGCATGAGTACTCACGTTCTGCAGCATCTGATAGCACAAAACACTTGGGCTTGTAGTTTGCTGCAACCATTCGCGGGTAAATCTGTACGCATCACAATTGCACCCGTCAGTAGCGACCTGGTCATTTTAGAAGATGGTAGCCTAGCCGTAGCTGGTGAGACGAATGTTCCTGATGCATGCATTAACATAGCACCTAGCTTGCTACTCAGACTGCTTGCTAAAGATGAAGCGGCTAAATTACAAATTGAGATTACTGGCGACACCCATCTTGCAACTGCATTAGCCAAAGTATTTTCTCATTTACGCTGGGATTATGAAGATGACTTAAGCAAACTGGTGGGTGATGTACCTGCCAATAAAATCGGATCATTCGCAAGAAGCTCTGTGCAAAATCTTAAAGATGCGGGTTTTAACATTGCCAGTATGCTAAGCGAATATTGGCAAGAAGAAAAGCCGATGCTCGCTAAGAAAAGACATGTTGACCAATTTAATAGTGAAGTCGATCGTTTGCGCTCTGATGTTGAGCGTTTTGAAAAAAGATTACAAAAGCTTGACAAAATTAGTGACACAAAACTAAACAGTTCCAAAGCAAACGAAATCCACATGAACGAAATCAGCCCCACCCCACACAACCAAGTTACAGATAGCGCTAAATAATTTATGCGGATTTTTCGGCTTTTTTATATTATTTTTATTACCCTGCGTTTCAGTTTAGATGAGCTCATACTGAATCACAGCAAACTAAAACCTCTGCAATCCGTCATCGGCATCTTATTGTTTTGGCGCAATACAAAAACCCCGCGCGGCGCTCGCCTTAGATTAGCCTTAGAAACACTAGGCCCTATTTTTGTTAAATTTGGGCAAATGCTATCGACTCGCCGCGATTTAATTCCCGCAGACATTGCTGATGAGTTAGCAAAACTACAAGACCAAGTTCCACCATTTAGTTTTGCAGAAGTAGAAGCTATCATTACACAAGCGTTTAATGAGCCTTTAGCACAGCGTTTTTCACAGTTTGATGAAACTCCTGTTGCAAGCGCATCAGTGGCGCAAGTGCACTTTGCTCACTTACCACATGGTGAACCAGTTGCCGTCAAAGTATTAAGGCCAAATATTGAGAAAACCATCGCGCACGACCTACTGCTCATGGATACCGTGGCTTTGTTGTTACAAAGTATCTCATCTGAGTTTAGACGACTAAAGCCTCGCGAAATTGTTGCAGAGTTTGCAAGACATACCGAAAGTGAATTAGATTTAACACTTGAGGCAGCAAACTGTAGCCTGCTTGGTCGTAACTTTACAGATAAATCCACATTAATTGTGCCAGATGTGCATTGGGATTGGTGCCGTAAAGAGGTGATGGTCATGCAACGTATGCATGGCACGCAAATTAGCCAGCGCGACCAGTTAATTGCAAAAGGAATTGATATTTCGAAACTAGCGAGAGATGGGGTTGAAATATTTTTCACGCAAGTGTTTCGCGATGGTTTTTTTCATGCGGATATGCACCCAGGCAACATACAGGTCGCAGATGATGGCAAATACATCGCGCTTGATTTTGGCATTATGGGATCGCTCAATGATGTAGATAAATATTACCTTGCACGCAATTTCTTAGCTTTTTTTAACCGAGATTATCGTGATGTTGCGCAAGCTCATATTGACTCTGGCTGGGTGCCAGCAGACACCAAGCGTGAAGAGCTAGAAACCGCAGTCCGAGCGATCTGTGAACCCATCTTCAACAAGCCACTAAAAGACATTTCTTTTGCACGTACGCTACTGAGCTTATTTCAAATGGCCCGTCGCTTTGGTGTCATCATTCAACCGCAGCTGATTATGTTGCAAAAGACCCTCCTCAATATCGAAGGCTTAGGAAGAGAACTAGACCCTAATTTAGATCTATGGAAAAGTGCACAGCCCTTTTTAACCCGTTGGATGAATGAGCAAATTGGATGGCGCTCTATGTTCAAAAACTTTAAAAATGAACTGCCACATATCATTAAAACGATGCCGCAAATGCCCAGACTAGCGCATCAGTTTTTAATGCAAACCAACCAAGCTGAGCAAGAAGTACGATTGCGAACATCGATAGAACAACTGATCAAAGCACAGCAACAACAAGCAACATGGCAAAAGCGGCTAGTGATTGCTATTGTAGCTTTGGCGCTTGTAGAGGTCTTATTAATTGCAGGCACTTACTTTATTCACTAACCCTCAGTCATTTTAAATGTAAGGACTTAAGGTTTTAAAGATACGTACCTATTTACTTAACCGCTCCTCAATTTTAGACACATAAATATTAAACTGTAGGATCCCGCTATGCTGATTTGGTTTGTCGTCTTCTACTTATTGATCTCGATTACGATAGGATTAGTTGCCGCCACACGTGTAAAAAACACTAAAGACTACGCAGTTGCGGGGCGCCATCTGCCACTACCCGTTGTTATGGCGACTGTATTTGCCACATGGTTTGGTGCTGAGGCAATATTCGGCGTATCTGCCACCTTTGTCACAGACGGTTTAAACGGCGTTGCTGCAGACCCTTTCGGCTCCAGCATGTGCCTAGTGATTGCAGGCTTTTTCTTTTCTACTCAGCTTTATAAACTCAACATTATCACCCTCGGTGATTTTTACCGCATGCGTTACAACCGCTCAGTTGAAGTACTAACAACCATTGCCATTGTCATTTCATATTTAGGCTGGGTGGCTGCACAAATCAAAGCACTAGGCCTTATTTTTAATATCATTACCGATGGTGCGGTAAGTGAAGAAACTGGGATGATATTAGGCACAGCTATCGTGCTCACCTATACAACATTCGGCGGTATGCTATCAGTAGCAGTGCTAGACTTTGTACAAATGATTGTAGTGATTGGCGGGCTGCTTTATATAGGTAGTATCGTTTCTGGCATGACAGGCGGTGTTGCACCAGTGGTAGAACACGCACGTGCAGCGGGGAAACTAGACTTTTTCCCCAAAGGTGCAGATATTTGGGTGTGGATGACATTTCTTGGCGGCTGGCTGACCATGATGCTAGGCTCTATTCCTCAACAAGATGTATTCCAACGTATTACTTCTGCAAAAAGTGCAAACATCGCATTATGGGGCTCTCTTCTAGGCGCTACGGTCTACTTCTGCTTTACCTTTGTGCCAATGTTCATTGCTTATGCAGCCACGTTAATTGATCCAGCACACTTTGGTGCGCTGGTCGTTGAAGACTCTCAGCGCGTGCTCCCTTATTTAGTGTTAGAACACACGCCGCTATTTGCACAAGTCATTTTCTTTGGTGCGGTACTTTCTGCCATTATGAGTTGTTCATCAGCAACACTATTAGCACCATCAGTATCCTTCGCAGAAAATATCGTCAAAGGTTACATGCCCAATTTAAGTGACAGAGGCTTTCTTAAGGTCATGCGTATTTGCCTATTAAGCTTTGGTTTATGCGTGTTAATCTACGCCCTCAATTCTGAACGTTCAATCTTTGGGATGGTAGAGTCCGCTTACAAAATTACGTTGGCTGGGGCATTTGTGCCACTCGTGTTCGGCGCATTCTGGAAAAAATCCACCTCACAAGGCGCACTAGCTGCCATCATTGGGGGTATTAGTACTTGGGTATTGATTGAAGTCTTAGTAGGTGAAAAATGCTTAATTCCACCGCAACTCATCGGCTTGGGAGTAAGTATTATTGCGATGATCCTAGGCTCACTACTTCCTCAGAAAATCGGTGGTAGTCCAGAAAAACCAGCTGGATATTTACATGAGCATGCGGCAAGGTCACATCAACGCTGACCCGTTTTTATAAATCTAATGATACCTCAGCGCTTTTGGCAAACCCCACAATAAAACGTGGAGCGCTGCCCTTGGCGAATATTTAAAATTGGCTTGCCGCATACTCTGCATGGCTGATCAGTTCTACCGTAAACAAAATACTGTTGCTGAAAATATCCTGGGTTGCCATCAGTGCCAAAAAAGTCCCGCAAGCTACTACCGCCGGCTTTAAGCGCATCGCTTAATGTCGCCTTTATTTCACTCACGAGTTTTTCACATTGCTTCAAACTTAGCCTATTCGCAGGTGTTGCAGGATCAATCCCTGCACGGAATAAAGACTCGCTTGCGTAAATATTACCTACCCCTACCACCAAATGGCTGTCCATTATCGTAGTTTTAATGGCTGCCGTGCGTGTGCGCATGTGTTGCTGCAAATACTTACCTGTAAACACATCATCCAAAGGCTCAGGGCCTAATACACTGAGTAGCTTATGTTGCTCATATTGCTCACCAGCCCATAACACCGCACCAAATCGCCTAGGGTCACGTAGGCGTAGCACTTGCCCATCATTAAATGCAATATCAAAGTGATCATGCTTTTGCGCTGGTTCGTTATTGGCCAGTAAACAAATACGCCCAGACATACCTAAATGCAGTAATAGAACACCATGATCAAAATGTGCAAGAATATACTTAGCTCGGCGCGTTAACGCGCGTAGGATTTTCCCATGCAACAACTCTGGTAAGTTTGCTGGAATAGGCCAGCGTAGTGATGGATTGCGAATCACAATCGAGGCTACGGCCTGATCTAAAAGCGACAGCAATCCCAACCTTGTCGTCTCAACTTCTGGTAACTCTGGCATAACTGTAATTTCCTAGAAAAAATCCCTCACGATACGACAGTACAGTGAGGGATTTTTTAAATGAGAAAAATTAAGTGAATGAATGACACATTACTTACTTGGTACATTAATTGGCGGGTTTAACATCACAAAACCCGAGTCAGATGGGAATGTATACATGATGCCTTCATCCGGGCGCCCCAAAAGTAAATCTGGCGACTCTTGAATCTTATCAAAATGCACTTTACTGCCATCTGCCAATTTGATTTCAAATGAAGGATAAACGGTTTTACGGTCAGGAGTATATAACTCAACGGATTTAGCTAGCGTGTGTATCCATGAGTAATCTACCCACTCGTTCATTTCATTTTGTAATGGCTTAGCTTCTTTAATAGAAACTTTCCACTGACCGTCCACCAAATCTACATTTAGCCTAGAGGCTTCCCATTGTTCCAGTCGGCTAAAATCAAAACCTGCCACTTTCTCTGTAGGTTTTAATGGCGCTTTATCCACCATTTCAATCACCTGAGTAGAAGCTGCCTCAGCATAAGTGTTGGATACTAAGTAAACCGTATTCTTATGCAGAATATATTGCTCGTCAGTAAGTGGGTTATAAGTACCAAATAAAAACTCTTCAGCACTATTTGCATCTCTAAATAACTTTAATTTAAGTGCAGGGTTCACCAATCCAAACTTAGCCATATCATCTGAAACAATTTTTTCACGACTTTTAGCCGCAATAATGGCCAGAATACGCTGCACAGACAACTGGTCAGCACGTGTTTTATAGGGTGCAGTCAGACGCCAGTATCCATCTATTTTTTCAAAAGTGACAGCAGCCTTAGCTGGAAACTCAATCGCAATGGCATTAAACTCAGCCAGTTTGTACGTTGAAACTTCGTACTCAGCCCCTTTATTGGCCTCTGTTTTAGGACGAACATACAAAAATGTTACTAGGCTCGCCACCACCGCAAGTAAAATTAGATTTAATAACCAACGTTTTTTCATGCCACTCCCTCAACCACTTATTACAACACTAGATTAAAGCTCTCTATTACTAAGCCCTTCTGCGCTTCCACCAGAAATATAATCCTGCAATCATGAATCCAAGCGGAATAAAATATTGGAAGCTATGGAATACAGTCCAAGCAACTAAACGACCTTGATCAGTATCGGGAATTGAAACATTGATGTCTTTCAAAGGCATCGGCTGTATCGTAATCAGGTTGTCATCACCTGCTAACCAGTTAACGATATTCACGCCTAAATCCAAATTGCCGCCATTAGTAATAAAGGTGTTAGATAAGAAGTTAGCATTGCCCATCACCACTACACGCTGACCTTTTTTGCCATAGATACGCTCTAGTGCAACACCAATATTGATTGGGCCACGCTTATCTGTCTTTTCATTAAAAACAGGTTTTGCACCTTTTGCCAACTTCGCAGAAGACAACCAGCCGTTAGGCGCCACTTCAACTAACTTGCTTACTTTCCATCCGTTTTCATCAGTACCTACCGCGCTCACTTCATGAGACTCTGGGAACAAAGTACGCAACATAAAGTTAGTCGTAATTGGATGCTCACCATACAAACTCGCAAACGCAACGCGCGCATCTGCACCATACTGAGCAGAGGCCATATCCAACACGACACCAGGGGATACTTGCAGACCTAAGTAGTCAGCAACGTTCTGCATACCTTTAAAGTCATTATCATCTAGCAACCAAAGCAAATTACCACCAGCTTCAAGATAAGCTTTAATTTTTTGCGCTTCAATCTCACTGATATCGACTTGTGGGCTTGCTACTACTAACATCGCACCATTAGTAGGTACAGCCTGTGCAATCGTTAAATCTGGGTTAGCAAATTTAAACCCTTTGGTTTCTAACTGTTTCCCAAACTCGCCCAAATCATGATTCTTAACACCAATCAAGTTGCGCTCACCATGACCATCTAAATACATAACAGCTTGCTGATTAGTACGAGATAGTCTGACTAACAAGTTAGTAAACTCTTGCTCTGCAAATGGTGGTGTAATATGTTCAACGCGCTTTTGATACTCGACCACCACTTCACCATCCACTTTTACACCAGCATCTTGTGCTAGTTTTGGCTCTTCAGAAGGGTTAATAAATTTGAGTCTAATATCTTTTTTATCACGTTGGTAGCGCGCCACAAAGTCCACAATCCCTTTACGGAACACATCACCGCTTGAGGCGTCATCTTTAGTCGCGTATACAGTAATATTAACTGGTGCTTTCATCTGCTTGAGCACGTTCACACTGCCCTGCGTCAAAATATTGCGATTCGCTTGTGTAATATCTTTTGCTACGCGATACTCGCTAGCAAAATAGCCTAGCAACACAACAAGCATTAAAAACAATACGACAAAAAACCAATTTTGTACTAATAGCTGAAAACGTAATTTACGATTAATGTTCATATCAAAAATTCCAATTAACCACGTAAGCGGTCAGCATCTAAGCGACGCACTGTTAAGGTTAAAAATGTCACTGCGAATAAAATAAAATAGACGATATCTGCACTATCTATCAAACCGCTAGCAAATGACTGAAAGTGACGTGTGAGTGATAAGCTACCTAAAACGTTGGTTGGGTCATCCCCAAAAAAG
>Ga0208396_100079_pt1 | contig 42533 bp, 35 predicted proteins | sample LakWasMet64_LOW9_2_FD_183896 | JGI IMG/M metagenome (GOLD analysis project Ga0208396, IMG submission 183896) | Freshwater sediment methanotrophic microbial communities from Lake Washington under simulated oxygen tension - Sediment Metagenome... | ecosystem: Environmental > Aquatic > Freshwater >... | reverse complement strand
GACTCCGCGCTATTCCTAATCCACATATTTATGCGTAAAATGGCGGCAATTCAACCGGTTACATACAAATTTGTCTTAAGGAACAGACCTTGTCACACTCCGTATTATCTCAACGCGTTTTATCAATCAAAGAGTCTCCTACATTAGCCATTACTGCTAAAGCAGGAAAATACAAAGCTGAAGGTCGAGACATTATCGGCTTAGCTGCTGGAGAACCAGACTTTGACACGCCTCAACATATTAAAGATGCAGCCAAAGCCGCGATTGATGCTGGTTTTACAAAGTACACGCCAGTTGCTGGTATTCCTGGACTTAAACAAGCAATTGTTGCAAAATTTAAGAACGAGAATGGTTTCGACTACGCACTCAATGAAGTGATTGTAGGGGTTGGTGGCAAACAAACTATTTTCAACCTTTGCTTAGCCGTATTAAACAAAGGTGACGAAGTGATTATTCCAGCACCTTACTGGGTCTCTTACGCGGATATCGCACTCGTAGCTGAAGCTAATCCAATCATTTTGGAATGTGGCATTGAGCAAGGATTCAAGCTAACAGCTGCACAATTAGAGGCAGCCATCACCCCTAAAACAAAGTTGTTTATGATCAATTCACCGTCAAACCCGACTGGTGCTGTTTACACACTTGCTGAACTACAAGCACTTGGGGAAGTGTTACTTAAACATCCACATGTTTTAGTAGCAACAGATGATATGTATGAACATGTCAATTTAACTGGCAACAAGTTTTACAACATTCTGAATGCAACGCCAGCACTAAAAGACCGTTGCATTGTACTTAATGGCGTATCTAAAGCGTACTCCATGACAGGCTGGCGAATTGGCTATGCAGCAGGACCAGCTTACATCATCAAAGCGATGGAGATCTTACAGTCTCAATCAACTAGCAACCCTACGTCAATCTCTCAAGTAGCCGCGCAAGCAGCGCTTGAAGGTTCTCAGGAGTGTATCGTGCCGATGGTAACGGCATTCAAAGAGCGCCACACTTATGTAGTGAATCGCTTCAACAGTATGCCGGGGCTAAGCTGCCTAATGGCTGGCGGTGCATTTTATGCATTCCCTGACGCACGTGGTGCAATTGACACCTTATTTAGTGCTGGAAAAATCAAATCAGCGACCGATATGGCATTAGCTGAATATTTGCTTGAAGAATTTGATGTTGCGGTTGTCCCAGGCTCTGCATTTGGTGCAGAAGGATACTTTAGAATTTCATTTGCCACCTCAATGGACAACCTACGTAACGCACTTGATCGCATTGAAAAAGCACTAAACTAAAACTAATAACAGCACGGCTTTAATGAAAATACATTTTAGCCGTGCTTGTCATGATATAAGTTTTACTTTACAACACCCTATCAGGCTTATTTCGAACAGTTAATCGTCTTGAAATAAGCCTTTAAATTTATCTATCGCCCCTGCGGCTTTTATTCCCACACTTGTGCCTAAGCCTGGGCCTAAAATTGCAGTCCCTGCGACGGCGCCAGCAAGCGCTGCTTTAGAAGGTAAAACGACTGGATTCTCAATAGTGCCAGAAATATCAAGTGGTATTGCAACTAGACTTATACTGCGCTTGAGTGCCACCTCTCCTGTGCCATCCAACTCTTTATTTGCATTAATCTTAACTCTGCCTGACCCTGATAATAACCCTGAGCTCATTTTAAGGTCATTTAAGTCGTATTGTTGACCTTTAGCATTCAATGTTCCTGAAAACTCATCAAAAGCTGTTTCACCACCTACAGTCTGCTTGGTTAGAATGCTAGCCACTTTAATTAAATCTAATCCATGCAGCACACCATCATTCACTTTAAATTTAAAATCTGCATTGATATGATCAGCTAACGTACCAATATCTTTTGCGGATCCTGAGAAATGACCGCTACCAGACAAACTTCCACTCAAATAAACTGACTTACTCACCAATCTACTTGGACTTTTGACCGAAAGATTCACAACTTTTACATTGCCATTAGTACGCCAATTTTTACCCCAAAACACATTTAAGTTAGCCGTTACTTTACCGCCATACATATCCAAATCAACGCGAGGAACTTCTAAATGGTCTGACTTTAAGTGCATATCAAACTCTGCACTCTCAATAGTCAAAGGCAATCCAATTGGTAGAGTCCATTTCTTCATGCTCACTGAGATTAAATGCGCATCAGCCTTAGGTGCAATATTTAACGTTAAAGTAGCATCCTTAGTCTCTAGTTTCGCTGACTCTAATTGATTAGCCTTAGTTAAATTAATGTCCATAGTAAGCACTGGCAGCTTGATACCAGGCCAATCTAAGGTAAGCTGATCTATATTAATGTGCCGTATATTGATGGCATCAGTCTCAATGGGTGATTCTGAACGCTTATCCAGAATAGAAGATACGATACCTATCGCTGTTTTTTTGACGATTGGATTAGTCACCTCCACATCAATCACTCTAGTTTCAGAAAAAATAGTACTTAAAGATGGAATAACAGCAAGCTGCTCAACTTCTAGCTCACTATCCTTGCCCACTTTCAGACCGCTGATCACAACGCGTGGACTAGGGAAAAATACAAAATGACCAGTAGAAATGCTGACAGGTACTCCTAACTGAACACTAGCGAGCTTCTCCGCTTCATTTAGGTAAGTTCTGATTGGAATGAAAAAAGGTAGAATAATCAACACGCTAATTAAAACCAAAATTCCAATTAATATTTTTTTATTTTTTTTCATTAAAATTTCCTAGAATTTAGCGAGTAGTGATTGACCAAAGTGCGCTCGATAAGTATTATAGCGCCTTCACCGATTCCTCAATAGCTCAGTCGGTAGAGCGCCGGACTGTTAATCCGTAGGTCCCTGGTTCGAGCCCAGGTTGAGGAGCCAATTTTTTGTTTCGTATGCAGATGCGAACTTTTGTCGAGTGATACCCAATATTCCTCAATAGCTCAGTTGGTAGAGCGCCGGACTGTTAATCCGTAGGTCCCTGGTTCGAGCCCAGGTTGAGGAGCCAGATACATAAAGCCTTGCAGAAATGCGAGGCTTTTTCATTTTAAGCGTTATTCCCTTCCAATCAACGTAACATCAACACTTAGCGACAGGCTGATATTCATCAGCATAAATACAGCTTAGCTTGTTGCACATTCAATACGTTCAGTGCAATATATAACGTGTGTCTCAACTTAAGGTATAAGCAAGCATGCTCTGGAAAAATTCAAACACACACTACGGAAGTGTTTCAATCATTTTGCACTGGTTAATGGCATTAGTATTTATCGGCGTATACGCTTGCATTGAGCTACGAGAGCTTTATCCTAAAGGAAGCGATCCGCGTGAGGCCCTAAAAGTCTGGCATTTTATGCTTGGACTATCGATACTAGTTCTAGTTGCGGTGCGCTTGTACTTTAAAGTCACCTCACCTACCCCCATCATCTCTCCTCAACCAAAACAATGGCAAATGATCTCTGCAAAATTAGGGCACCTAGCGCTTTATGCACTGATGATTGGCATGCCATTGCTTGGCTGGTTCATATTAAGTGCTGCTGGTAAACCTATTCCTTTTTTCGGTTTGGAGCTTCCGGCGCTAGTTGCTAAGAATAAGGAGTTGGCATCATCGCTCAAAGAGCTACATGAAACGATTGGTGTATTGGGTTATTACCTAATTGGCATTCACGCAATTGCAGCGTTATTTCATCATTACATACTCAAAGACAATACGCTAACAAGAATGTTGCCTCGTCACTGAGTAATGTTCAGTATTATAAAAATTAACCATTCAATCACTAGATACTAATAAAAATGAATAAGCTTGAGGTTTAAATGGCACGTCCTGAAAAGATTCGCCTTGGTGAAGTATTGGTTCAGCAGAATTTAATTTCTGCTGAAGATTTAAACAAATCACTTGAAGAACAAAAACGTACAGGCCGTAAACTTGGCAGAATTTTTGTCGATAGTGGCTATGTCACAGAAACACAAATCTCTGAAGCATTAGCGCATCAGCTAAAAATTCCTTACATCAACATCCAGCAGTTCACTACCAAAACTGAAACCATTAACAAGCTACCTGAGGCACAGGCAAGGCGTTTTCGTAGTGCTGTATTAGAAGACCGAGGCAACACTTACCTGGTAGGTATGGTTGACCCAACCGACCTGTTTGCGTACGATGAAATCGTACGCATATTACATAAAGATATTGAGCTTGCTGTTGTACAAGAAAATGCGTTATTACAGTTAATTGACCGTAGTTATCGTCGCACCGACGAGATATCAAACCTTGCCATGGAGCTTGGGCAAGATTTAGGTGACACGGCTATCGACTTTGCTGCACTGGGCATTACGGGCAATAGCGAAGAGGCTCCAGTTGTTAAACTACTACAAACTATTTTTGAGGATGCAGCACAAGTCCGCGCATCTGATATTCATATAGAGCCCCAAGAAAATAAGCTGTTTATTCGGTTTAGAATCGATGGCGTCATGCACCTGCAAACTGAGGCCGAATTAAAAATTGCTTCAGCATTGGTTTTGCGTCTCAAATTAATGTCTAGTCTAGACATTTCAGAAAAACGCCTACCCCAAGATGGACGCTTTGCACTAAAAGTTAAACAGCAGCCAGTTGATGTGCGTATATCAACAATGCCAACACAATACGGCGAATCTGTAGTGATGCGTCTATTGATTCAAAACAGCAGTAATTTTTCACTAGAAAAACTAGGCATGCCCCCTGACATGCTAGAGCGTTTTCGCAAACTGATACATCGCCCAAGTGGCATGGTGTTAGTGACAGGCCCAACTGGTAGTGGTAAAACAACGACGCTATATGCAGCCTTAAATGAGCTTAACTCACCATCAAATAAAATCATCACTGTTGAAGACCCTGTTGAATACCGATTACCCGGCATCAACCAAGTGCAAGTGAATGAAAAAATAGATTTGGACTTCTCTCGTGTACTACGCTCAACTTTAAGGCAAGACCCAGATATCATTCTAGTTGGTGAAATGCGGGATCAGGAAACGGCGCAAATCGGCTTAAGAGCGGCGATGACTGGTCACTTAGTGCTATCAACACTGCATACCAACGATGCAACAAGCACCCTAGTTCGAATGATTGACATGGGTGCGCCGCGCTATATGGTAGCAACCTCAGTATTAGCAGTGATTGCACAGCGCTTGGTACGCCTCATCTGTGATGGTTGCTCAGAACCTTATGAACCACAACTATTTGAACAAGCATGGTTAAGGCATGAACTAAAAGATACAGAGCTACATCAATATGCGCATGGTAAAGGCTGTAGCTTGTGCAATGGTACTGGCTACCAAGGTCGACTAGGTGTTTATGAACTACTAGAAATGAATAACGAATTGATAGATGCCGCAAGCCATCATGATCCTAACCATTTTATTAAATTAGGTCGGCAAATTATGGCCGGCAAAACCTTGCGAAAAAGCGCCATTGATCTCGTGATAGCTAAACGCACAACGGTTGCTGAGGCCATGCGCATTAGCAACCAATTTGAGGAATAAGCGGCATGCCTTTGTTTGCATATAAAGGTCGAGATAATCAAGGTGCGCTAGTACAAGGCACTTTAGAAAGCACAGACAGTAGCAATGTCGCTTCTCAGCTCTCAAGCCTCAATATCACCCCTATAGAAATAAAACCGCAAACAGCCAAAGCAATGACTAAAGAAGTCAGCTTAGATTTTTTTGAAGAGAAAATCAGCACGCTGGATGTGATGTTGTTTAGCCGGCAAATGTATACCTTGCTCAAAGCAGGCATTCCTATCATGAATGCGCTCAATGGCTTGCAAGCATCTACACAAAACAAAACCTTTGGTTTAGTAATAGGCAATATCCGCGAAAGTCTTGCTGGGGGGCGAGAGTTGTCAGTGGCACTAGCACAACATCCTAAAGTGTTTTCAAGCTTTTATATCAGTATGGTGCGTGTTGGGGAAAGTACAGGCTTACTAGACAGCGTATTCTTGAGGCTATTCGAACATCTTGAATTTGAACGGTTTATGCGTGATCAAATTAAGGCAGCACTTCGTTACCCTACTTTCGTTGTGATTGCGATGGCGATTGCAATTGTCGTCGTGAACTTATTTGTGATTCCAGCATTTGCAAAAGTGTTTGAAAGCTTTGGAGCTGAACTCCCATTAATGACTAGAGTGTTACTAGGATTCTCAGGCTTTATGCAAGCCTCATGGCCTTATTTGCTAGTTGCAGGGATAGGTGCAATCTTGATGTTCCGCTCTTATGTCGCTACTAGTATTGGCAAGTATAACTGGGATAGTTTCAAATTAAAGACCCCCATCGCCGGCAAAATTATTCATAAAGCTACTATGGCACGCTTTGCAAGAAGTTTTGCCTTAGCAAGCAAAAGTGGTGTTCCTATTACCAATGGGTTAAAGCTTGTTGCCCAAACTGCCGATAACGATTATGTAGGCAGTCGTATTGACCAAATGCGTGAAGGTGTAGAACGTGGCGAGAGTATTTTACGCACGGCCACTAATAGCGGCGTATTTAACCCGATTGTTCTACAAATGATTGCAGTAGGCGAAGAGTCAGGCTCATTAGATGATCTGATGGAAGAAGTCGCTGACATGTACCAACGTGATGTTGAATACGAAATTAAAACTTTAGGTGCACAGATTGAACCGATCTTAATCGTGTTTTTAGGGGTCATGGTGCTGATTCTGGCTTTAGGTATATTCTTGCCAATATGGGATTTAGGCAGTATTGCATTGAATAAAGGTTAATACAGTGCCCGCTTTTTTAAAAAAGCATCACATTGGCTTACATCGATTTGATTTTGCTATTACATTGATGATTATTAGTGTGTTAGCGACACTGCTTCTTTATAGTGTAAATCGCATTCAAAGTAATATTGAGAAGATGACACATGAAGCTGAACTTAACAATATTAGGTTGGCGATTGCTGAAAGTTGGGTGCATAAACACGCTACTCATGAGTCTGTGAACGTAAAAAATTTAGTCAACACTAACCCTATGCGCTTCATTAACGAGCTACCAAGCAACTATATTGGTGAGAAATCGGCCAAACCAGTAGATTTATATGGTATATGGTATTTCGATACATTTAGAAAACAGTTAGTATACGTATACAGTGATACTACCGAAGTAAGATACGCATTAACCAACACAGCTATGAGACAAAGCAGCTCTCTGCTCAGTGCTGGCGGTCTAGATTTAGCACCGGTAGAATGACAATAGTTTTATCAAATAAAGGAAATGCTAATGAATAATAAAGTTAAAGGCTTCACCCTCATTGAGTTAATTGTCGTGATTATTATTCTTGGCATTTTAGCTGCGGTTGCATTGCCTAGATTTACTAACTTACAACGTGATGCACGTATTGCCAAGCTTAATGCGGCAAGAGGTAGCGTTGCGGCATCAGCAGCATTATTGCATGCGACTGTTCTTGCTAGAAGTGGAACAACCGACGCATGCCCTGGTGGTACAGCAAACAATACTGCTGCTGGAGCAGGCACAGTATGTACCGAAAATGGACTTGTAAATCTTGTGAATGCGTATCCTGATGTCACCGCGTTTGGTACAGCAGGTATACTTTCTGCCGCAGGCCTAACTACAGTGTTCAACCCAACTCAAGTTCAATTACAAGCCGATGGTTACGAATATACAAGTACAGGTACAGTTGCTACGTTCCAGATTAGAGGTGCACCTACAGTTGCTCAATGCCAGTTCACTTATACAGAGGCGGCTGCTAGTAGCGCGCCAACAATCAGCCCGGCTTTGACTACTGGTTGCTAACTTGCTTAAGTATCAGGTTAGATTTGCAAAAAAGTATAAAAATAATTTAGCAATTTCAGATTTATTTAAAGTCTTAATTTAACGTTTGAGGAGTCATCTGTAATGAAACATCAACAATCAGGTTTTACATTGGTAGAGTTAGTAGTGGTAATTGTGATTTTAGGTATTTTGGCAGCGACCGCATTGCCTAGATTTATTAACTTATCTAGAGATGCTCGCATTTCTGCAATTAACGGAATCGCTGGTGGGTTAAGAAGTGCTGTAGGAATTTCACAAGCAAGATACTTTGCTACTGGAAACACAGCAGCCACAACAGTTGACTTGATTGGAGCTCCAGGTGTCGTAGTCGCGGCAGGCACTGGCATTCCTGCTGGAACCTTAACTGGAATTGGCGCTGCAATGACAGGTTTAACAACACCAGATGGAGTTACTCCAAGCTACACTACGGCAACAGCTGTTACCTTCACTCCAGTTAACGGTGGTAGTGCAACGTGCCTAGTTACATACAACGGCTCAACTGGCGCTGTAACTGTGACAGATACAGGTTGCTAATAACATATGTCCAAACAACAAGATGTTTGGAAAATGCTATGCATTTAAATTGAATTTAACAAATGCACCGACATAGTGGCTTTACTGTGGTAGAACTCGTAGCAGTAATTGTGATTACAGGCATCATTGCCGCAATTGCTGCTCCGCGTTTTATTGGTCGAGATGCTTTTGATGCTAGGGGTGCTTATGGCACCCTTATTTCTTCGTTACGTTATGCCCAAAAAACAGCGATTGCGCAGCGTACCAATGTATTTGTCAACGTTGACTTAGGCGCAAGGACAATCTGCTTAGGTTATACAAATACTTGCAACCCTGCAGTCATTGACCCTGCTACACAAGCGCCCTACGCTAAAACATTACCGAGTAGTGTATCTCTTGCCTCCACTATGCCTAATATTGCTTTTGATGGCTTGGGTAGACCAACCCCCAATACTCAGGCGACTTTTCAGATTCAAAATACTGTTGTGCCTACAGAACCTACACGCACCATTACGGTAGAAGCAGAAACTGGCTATGTTCGATAATTTTATCAATCAGCGTTCACTTAATAAGCGTAAGCCATATTTAATTAATAGAACATTTCAAGCTGGCGTGACTTTAGTTGAGTTAGTTGTTTTTATTGTGATTATGGGGGTTGCACTGGCTGGTGTGCTTAAAGTACTTGAAATCACTAGTCGCAATAGTGCTGACCCTCTCATCAGAAAGCAAGCGTTATCAATAGCGGAGTCATTACTGCTAGAGATAGAACAACAGTCCTTTACCTTTTGTGACCCCGAGGACGCTAACGCATCATCCGCAACAAGCCATGCGGGATGCGCAACCCAAACACAAGATACAGACCCTGCTGGAACATCTGCAATGACAGGCCCATTTCCTAATACTGAAAGTCGCTACAGCAATACAGCCTCTTATGACAATGTTGCTGATTACGGAGGCTTTACCATGCCTAATGCACAATGCGCTGGCATTTGTATTCCAGGCGACAATACCCCGCTTGCTGGTTTAAATGGATACACCGCTTCGGTGACTGTTACTAGAGCCGGCAATGTTTTAGGATTAAATAATGATGCTGCGCTTAGAATTAATGTCAGTGTCACCGGCCCTGCTAATACTACAGTTACGCTATCAGGTTATCGTGTTCGATATGCACCTAACATTTAACCGTCAATTATCATCGAAAAGATTACGTGATTCGCAATCACAGGTGCGCATACTTACACATCATGGGTTCACACTCGTTGAATTGGTCGTGGTCATTACGATTGTGGGCATACTCGCGGGCGGTGTGGCGCTATTTATTGGCAGGCCTACGCAATCATTTTTTGATACTGAGCGACGTGCTGACTTATCTGACCGTGCAGATACTGCGCTACGTAGAATTGCACGAGATATCAGAAACGCATTACCCAATAGCGTCAGAATCACCACAAGTGGCGCTAACAGCTTACTTGAATTTACACCAGTCATTAACGCAGGACGCTATAGAGCGGAGGCTGGTACATCAGCAACAGATAATCCTTTAGACTTTTCTAATCCGGCTGATACAAGTTTTAATATATTAGGCTCGGCAATGACTGTCACCAATAGCGATTCGCTGGTTATCTACAATTTAGGCATTGCTGGGGCCGATGTTTATGAAGGCTCTAATCGGCGCTTATTGAATAGTGCCAGCAATAGTAATACACTCAGTTTCACTGGCAGTAGCTTTCCATTGAGCTCTCCATCTAGTAGGTTTTATGTGGTATCAAATCCAGTGACCTATGCATGTGACATGACCAATCGCGTGTTATGGCGCTATCAAGGCTATGCTTTTCAAGCAACACAGCCAGCAAGCATTGCTACACTGGATGGCTTGCCGTCTGTACAGCGGCACCAGCTAGCTAACAACTTGTCTAGTTGCCAAATCACTTACACAGCTGGCATCTTACAAAGATCAGGGATTGTGTTTATCAATATCAGTATGATAGAAGACAGCGCCAAGGTAACCTTGATGCACCAAATCAATGTGGCTAACTCACCATGAATAAACAAACTAGCCGTGGTTTTTTACTGCCAGCCGCCATTTTCTTATTGGTCATTTTAGCGGCACTAGGTGCTTACGCTTTAAATATCAGTAGCACTCAACAGGCAACCTCTAAGCAAGATATTCAGGGTTCAAGGGCTTATCAGGCTGCTCGTGCCGGCCTAGAATGGGCTATATTTCAGGTGCTCGCTCCAGGAACTGCCAATCTTGTCAACTGCCCTACTCCAACGACTTTGACTATTGAAGGATTCACAGTCAATGTTACCTGTACTCAATCTGTTGATTATAACGAACAAGGAACAGATCGTACGATTCGTTTATTTGAAATCACATCCAGAGCAAGTTTTGGTGTTGCTGGTACAATTGATTACAGCGAGCGCCAATTACAAGCAACCGTAAGCAAATGCCGTGCTACGGATGCAACACCAGCTTATGAGTGCCAATAAAACCGATAAATACACTACATAATAAATGTCTAAAAACTTTAATTTAACCGCCAAATAAACAGAGCCGGGTAATGAATATCATCAATCTTCTACAGATAAAACCTTGTGTAAAACTAAGCACTCTACTGTTTATTGCAACGCTATTATCAATACCAAATGCATTTGCATACAATCTACCTGCTAATATTGGAACTTCACCTTTTAACAATTGCAGTCTTTCAAGTGGAACTACTTATAACTGTTCGGGTGACATATCTCTGGGAAATAACAGTACGATTAACATCACAAGCCCCATCACCCTGAATCTTACCTCGGGCTCATTCAATGCAGGTAATGGCCTTACGATTACTAGTAACGGTTACGAATTCAACATTAATGTACTAGATGATGGGGAAGATGTAGATATAGGTACTAATTTTACTGGAAACGTGAACTTTACCGCTAACGACAGAATTAGATTTGGCAATAACGCAAGTGTCGTTGGAAATTTAACAGCAGATAGACTAGATTTAAACAACAATACTACGGTTACGGGTTATTGCTCTCCCAGCAACAGCAAATGTACAGCACCTCCTGCCCCTGTGCAAATAGCAGAGTTCCGTATGAATGAATCGGTTTGGTCTGGTACAACAGGGGAAGTACTCGATTCTATTGGAAGCTACTCAAGCAGGGCTTCTAGTTTAAGTGCAACAAAGCCAACAACAGCAAACACATCCCCAGCAATTACTGGAAGTCCTGGGACCTGTCGCTATGGCGTTTTTAATCGCACAAATAAAGATTATGTTGCTCTACCCTCAAGTTTTCCTAATATGGGTGCGAACGGCAATGCATTTACCATTACAGCTTGGATTAGAACAACAAACAACACTCTTCCTGGCCAACGTATTTTTGTTGATGATGAAAATAATAGTGGTGGTTTTGGTTTTAGTATCGGCGATGAAAACGCTACTGGCAGACTACGTTTTTTTAGTCGAGGAACTCCATCCGCACTAAGTTTAGACACTGGAAATGTTATTGCAAATAACACTTGGTATTTTGTAGCCGCAGTGGCGGACATCCCTAACAAAAGAAAACTTATTTATATATTTAATACATCTGGAACACTACTAACGAACGTAAGTGCAACATGGACAGAAAGTGCTTTTGGCTCAGATAACGGGATTGCATCGATTGGTGGTGAAACTAACGCCTCGGGAGAAGGTAATAACAATTTTGGCTTTGCAGGCAATATTGATGAATTAAAAGTCTTCCAATCCGCATTAAATAGCAGCCAGCTCAACGCAGTTCGTCAAGATACCAATGCATGCGCAACGCTAGACCATGTAAGACTAAGCCACGCAGGAAGCGGTCTGACCTGTACAGGTTCAATCGTGACCGTTAATGCATGCAATAGCTTTGACACTGCAAATAGCTGCACTGCGAATACTAATGGACTAAGCGGTAGTGTTATTGCTAAAAGTGCTAGTGGAACCATATTAACAACCGTGCCATTTACTATTCCTGTAGGTAGCAGTGCCACAACCATCAACGTACCTGTTACATCAGCACAAACCGTCACATTTGAAACTAGCAACCTATCAGTGACACCAGCGAATTTATGGACTTGCTGGAATGGTAGCACTTCAAGTTGTAGCCACACTTATAATGATTCAGGCTTTATCTTTGATGTACCTCATCATATTGCTGAAACCACTCAAACCGTTAATGTTAGTGCAGTAAGAAAATCGAACAACACACTGGCATGCACTCCAGCTTTTGCAAATACTAGTAAGAGTGTCAACTTCAAGTGTAGCTACAACAATCCGGTTGTAGGCACACTGCCTGTTCGCATTAATAATACGCCGCTGAATGCTGCTAACAGCACCTCAGCCGCATGCGATATGACAGGTCGAAATATTAGTCTAACATTTAACGCATCCGGCGTTGCTAACACTAGCTTTCAGTATGCTGATACAGGTGATATATTGCTCAATGCAACTTATACAGGTGCAGGAACAGATGCTGGATTGAGTATGACTGGTAGCGATAACTTCACTTCAGCGCCTAAAGACTTTGTGTTTAGCAACACCACTACTGCACCTATCAAAGCTGGTAACAACTTCAACACAACAGTAACAGCAAGAAATGCCTTAAACGCAACCACCCCTAATTTTGGCAGAGAAAGCACTCCTGAAACAGCTGAACTTACTTTTAGTAAATGTCAGCCCACCGGTGTTAATGCTGCTAGTGGTAGTTTTACAGGTTCTTTAGGATCTTTCACAAATGGGGTTGCGACAGCCAGCAATCTCAAATGGTCTGAAGTTGGCAATGGAGATATCACAGCAACTTTAGATAGTGGTAGCTATTTAGGCTCGGGCATTAATGTTACAGGGAATACTGGCACAAGTGGTACGGTATGCAATGGGGCCGGCAATATTGGCAGATTTATCCCTGACCATTTTGATACCATCGTGACGCAAGGATGTAACGCCGGTGGCTTTACCTACTCTGCGCAACCCTTTAATGTGCAAATTAAAGCAATGAACGCCTCTGGCAATATCACTCAAAACTATGATGGCACAGCAAACACCACTCCTAATTTTTCTAAATCAACCACACTTAGTGATGGTAATGCTGTCACAAGTGGCTCGTTATTAAATAACAGTGTTGCTGCAGCTGCTTACTCACAGGGTACAGCTAATGCTACACCAAGCTTTATATTCAGCAGCGCACTCACCTCTCCTTCAACGATTACATTAAGAGCGATTGATACAGATGCTGTCAGCTCTTTAAGAGCTGTAGTTTCAAGTAGCATTGAGGGAAGCACACTAGTGCGAAGTGGTCGTATGCGACTACAAAATGCCTATGGCTCTGAGTTACTAGATTTACCTATGTCATTGATTGCCCAATATTGGAGTAATGGTTCGTGGGTGCTTAATAGCAGTGATCTCTGTACAACAGGTATTAGTCTTGCATTTGCTGATCCAAACACAGGAGACGGACTGATTCCGAGCGAACTATGCGTCTTAGATACTGGAAGCCCTGGAAATAGCGGTTTAGGTTGTAGCACTGCCAGTAGTGTTGCCAAAAGGTTTAAAGAACCACCAGAAAATGGCAATTTTAATTTAACTTTAAAAGCACCAGGCAGTGGCAACTCAGGCTCCATGAACGTTACAGCAACCGTACCTAATTGGCTAAAATATAACTGGACAGGGTCTGGAATCACGAACCCAAGTGCACGGGCTACTTTTGGTATCTACAAAACCCCCATTATTTACATCCGTGAAAACTACTAATCTACAAAACTTGCCAGTAATGTTTTGTTAGCTTGATGAATCAAAGCCATCTGTTAATAGTTAAAAATAGAATTTTTTACAAATTAACGGTAACAAGTACATATATTACAATAAGTTACACCGCACAACTTAATGTAGTATATGCTGTTTGTAAACGACAAGAGACTTAGGTTTCGATTAAACACCCAAGATGAAATTTTTTACCAAGAAAAAATTGCAAGGTTGGCTTTCTATAGAGCCGTCAGAACAGAGCACACAATTAGCTCATATAGAAAAAAGCCATGGGAGAAAACCTATGGTTAAAATGACTTTTTCTCAGGTTAAAAATGCTAAAGAGCCTTTTGATATTGAGTCTATCATTTCAGACATTGAACTTGATTTAGATAACTATCATTGCACCATGCTGATAAAGCAAGGTGAATACCAAATATTTCAGATTGAAAAACCAAATGTACCTGACAATGAACTAAAGCAGGCGATTGGCTGGAAACTAAAGGATATGATTGACTATCCTGTTGAGCAAGCAACCATAGATGTGATCAACATTCCCGCTGATGATAGTAAATCCAATCGACAGTCTTATGTTTATGCCGTATCTGCTAAAAATGTGCTGATTGGTGACTTCATGCAAAAGTTTACTGATATTGCTAAATCAGGACTAGAGGTCATTGATATTCCTGAAATGGCACAGAGAAATATAGCATCGTATATTGAAGAAGAAAACCGTGGGTTAGCTTTGTTATCTATTAACAAAAACGGCGGGTTACTTACATTCACAGCCAATAAAGCGCTATATCATGCTAGGCAGATTGAACTAAACACTGACGCTATTTCGAGTGAAATCAGTGAACAAAAATCTAGCATATTCGAAAGATTTTCCTTAGAGATTCAGCGCTCACTCGATAACTTTGAACGTCAGTTTCCTCAACTTGCAATCAATCGTCTGGTATTGGCCCCGTTCGTTGGTCGCGAAGACTTTTATGACTACCTTACCTCTTATTTGTACATTAAAGTTGAGCGATTAGATTTAGCAGATATTTTTGACTTTGAAGGTAGTGCAAAGCTTAATACCTTAGAATCCCAAGCCCTTTTCTTCCCTGCACTAGGCGCTGCATTACGTGATGGAGATGAACTGTGAGTCAACAGATAAATCTCGTCAATATTGCTTTAATCAAACAAAAGCCGTTTCTAACACTCAACAGCATGGCAGCCATGCTAGTTGCAATGGCGTTTATTCTGCTGGGTTACTATACTTATCTGCAGAAAGAGGTTTCAGCGCTCAGTCTGCAACGCGAGCAAATGGCGAATGGTCTCATCAACGTGCAAAATGAACTCAAAGCCTTAGCACTACTGCACGCACCTCATGATAAAGATACTTCGCTTGAGAAACAAATTACCCAATTAGAGCAAAAAGTAAAAGTTCAACAACAAATACTGACTATACTCAGCCACAGCACAAACACTCCTGATAACAGCTACGCAGCCTTAATGCGCGCGTTTGCTAGGCAACGTGTTGAGGGCTTATGGTTAACAGGATTTAGTGTTGATAGCCAAACAGATACGCTTAATATTCAAGGTAGAGCACTACAAGGTGATTTAGTACCTCAGTACATAAACCGCTTAAGCAACGAGCCTGCGTTAAAAGGAAAATTATTCTCAGGGTTAAATATTAGCTTACCTAAAGCAGATACGTTATCCAATAGTCCATCTATACCTGCCGCTATACCTCAAACGCAATCAGATAAATTAAACGATGTAAAGCTTAATGCACAAAATCCAACAACGACGACCAACATCCCCAACTTCATTGAGTTCTCTTTAGAGTCAAAATTGGATAACACATCAAGTCAAGCTATTAGCACCCCATCAAATGCAGCTAGCCAAGCGCCAGCAACTGGAGGTAAATCTTGAAAGCTGCACTGATAGAAAAATGGTCATCGCTTTCTAGTAAATTTGATGCGCTCAATAATCGTGAACGTTTAATGGTATTTGGAGCATCGGCATTAGTAGTTTACACAGCCATCAACATGCTATTAATCAGCCCGTTAGAAATTAGCAAACAAAGATACTTATCTGAAGTCTCTACGGATCAATCAGTCATCTTAGATCTACAGCAACAAGTTGGCTTATTGAAAAACAAACAGCCTATTGACCCAAACGCATCTAACAAACAACGTATTTCGTCTTTAGAAGTTGAGCTAGCATCTATTGATACAGCAAAAAACCAACTAGATATCACCTTAATTAGCCCTGATAAAATGCCAGAGTTGCTAAGAGATTTGTTAGCTAAAAATGGCAAACTGAAGTTAATTGCACTCAATACGTTGCCTACACAAAATTTACTAGCGCAACCTGTTGATACTACTGAACTGCCAACTGCTGAACTAAACACTAATCAGGAAGAGCAGCTGGAAAATCCAGTCTTCAAACATGTTGTAGAAATTACAATAGAAGGTCGTTATTTAGATTTACTAGAGTATGTCTCTACGATAGAAAAAATGGATTGGCATGTGCTTTGGAACAACGCTGAGCTTTCAACAAAAGCGTATCCTAACAATCAACTTAAACTCACAGTTTACACGCTGAGTTTAGATAAAGCATGGTTGAGCATTTAAGCATGAACACGCACTTCATTACTTTTAAACACTTGATAAAAATAACGTCAAATTGGCTAATTGGTACAGCGTGTTTATTTTCGCTAAATACTGTGTTCGCTGAAACTCTCAATGACCCAACGCAACCCCCTGCAGCCTTTTATAATCAATCATCTAGCGGGCAAGGTGGTGAGTTGTTGAGTGGCCCCGTGTTACAATCGATTATCCTTGGTTCGAATTACCATGCAGCGATAATCAATGGGCAAAAAATTATGCTAGGGCAAAAATACGATGGTGCTACGTTAATTAAGCTTAACGAACGTGAAGCCGTGTTACGCAATCCTGATAGAAGCTTAAAAACATTAACGATGGATTTTTCAATACAGAAAAAAATATTGCCGGCAAAAAGCTCGGCAATACCGTCTAAACAACGAAGTCAATCCAAGTAAAGAATATTGCTCCATATAGATAGAATGAACTGAACGAGAACAAGATGCCGACAATTGCAATAAGACTATCTCCACTATTGATTGTAATGCTACTTACCAGCTGTGCAGGGTTTATGCAGGCTCATGACCAAAGCACGATTAATACAATCAAAGATGAGTTAACCGTTGGCGCAGAAAGTAAACCTGTGGCACCAACGCCAGTTGAAATCAACGATGCACTCTTACCTCCACTTAAAATTGAGATTCCAAAAACAACAGCTAAAAAGCTTGAGCAACGTTTTGATTTAGTCATTAATAATGCACCTGCCAACCAAGTATTAATGGGCATTGTTGGCGGCACTCGCTATAGCATGCTTGTTCATCCAGACATCAATGGCAATATCTCGGTGAACTTAAAAGATGTGACGGTATTTGAGGCGTTAGACGCACTAAGATCTCTGTATGGTTACGAATACAAAGTGGATGGTTCACGCATTTTCATTGAGCAACAGTCAATGCAAACACGAGTATTCCAAGTGAATTACATTGTTGGTCAACGTAGAGGCTCTTCAGACACACGTGTTACATCAGGCTCGATTAGTGGCGGGCAAAACAACCAACAAGGTGCTAATAACACTGGCAATACTTCACAAGTAACAAACAATATCGGTGGCTCCGGCAACAATAACAGCCGCCCACTGACTAGCACTAGTATTACGACCTCTTCTAACAATGATTTCTGGCAAGACTTAACTGACTCTCTTAACGGAATTGTCGGTAACGAAAATGGCCGCCGAATTATTGTGAATCTTCAGTCTGGCGTGATTGTTGTACGTGCTATGCCAAATGAGATTCGTAATGTTGAATCTTTTTTACGCTTAATGCAGGTATCAATTGAACGACAAGTAATTCTTGAAGCAAAAATCATCAATGTTCAACTGAATGATTTATCCCAAAGTGGTGTCAATTGGTCTATCTTTGGCAGTAGCGGCTCGAACACAGGTATCGTAGGTAATATCAACGCAAATACACAACTGGCAAGTAGTGGCAATGGTAACTTAATTAGTGGTGATTTAGCGGCTGCTAATGGCAACGTAATCGCCAACGCAGCGACTACAGCATTGGGTGGCCCATTGTTTGCCATCGCACTACAAGGGGCTAATTTTTCAACTTTGCTATCATTCTTAGAAACGCAAGGCGATGTACAAGTGCTTTCTAGCCCGCGCATTTCATCCATTAACAACCAAAAAGCTGTGCTAAAAGTTGGTACCGATGAATTTTTTGTGACGGGCATTTCATCCAACACCACAGCATCTGTTGGTGCAACAACCACAGTGCCAGAAGTCATATTACAACCATTCTTTTCTGGCATTACGTTAGATGTCACACCGCAAATTGATAAAGATGACAATATCATCTTGCACATGCATCCTTCTATTAGCCAAGTATCTACGGTGAACAAGCAAGTAACCTTAGGTGGTACTGCGGGTCAAATTAACTTGCCTTTAGCTTCCAGTAATATCAGCGAAACTGATAGCATTGTCCGCACACGTGATGGGCGTGTCATTGTCATTGGCGGTCTAATGACTGAAAGTGCAACTAGCTCAAAATCAAAAGTACCTGGACTAGGTGATGTTAAAGGTGTAGGTGCTGCTTTCCGCCAACAAGGCGCTTCTAAGACAAAGTCTGAGTTAGTGATTCTACTTAAAGCATCCGTTGTTCAAGGCCAAGAAAATTGGGCCAACGATATGCTCTCTAGCAAGCAACGCATCGAAGAAATGCAAAGACCAGTGCCTACAGAGGATAAATAGCCCATGTACTTGCAACATTTCGGGCTTAATGAGTTTCCTTTCAGTATTACGCCAGATACAAGCTATTATTTTGCATCGGCTAGCTATCAGGATGCATTAAATACCGTCATATTTGCAGTGACTACTGGCGAGGGCTTTATTAAAGTCACTGGCGAAGTCGGTACAGGTAAAACCTTGTTATGCCGCAAGCTAATGTCAAGCTTAGACCAAAGTTACAAAATAGCGTATGTACCCAACCCATATCTTGAGCCACAATCACTTCTAATGGTCTTGGCTGAAGAGCTAAATATTAGTTTGCCATCCGATACACAAGTAACACAACATCTGATATTGAATGCTCTAACACACGCCCTATTAAATTTTGCGCGAGATAATATTAAAGTAGTGGTATGTCTTGATGAGGTACAGGCTATGCCGATAGAAACTTTAGAGGCGCTACGCTTACTCAGCAATCTTGAGACTGAAAAAAGAAAATTACTACAAGTGGTTATTTTTGGCCAACCAGAACTGGAAGATAAATTAAACCACCCTTCTATCAGGCAACTTAAGCAAAGAATCACTTTTGATTATCAGCTTGATTTGCTAAGCCGTGATGAAATGGCTTACTACCTCAACCATCGCCTTAGCATTGCAGGTTATCATGGTAGCCGTATGTTTGGGCGCATCGCTTTATACCTGATGTATTTTCATTCAAAAGGCGTGCCAAGGCTGATTAACATCCTAGCGCACAAAGCTTTATTAGCCACTTATGGCAAAGGTAAGCACCAAGTTGGTGTGCGCGAAGTGCTGGCGGCAGTATCAGATACTCAGTCGATTGAAACCACATGGCGGAAAATAGGGTTAAAAAGCTTGTCTCTGACAATGCTATTCGGGCTGTTTGGCATTATCTTATTGATGTTTATTAATAACCCTAAGCTATATTAAATCTCGATTAAAAAAAGACTAACAATGAGTTTAATCAATCAAATGCTAAAAGACCTTGAACAACGTGGCGCAAAATCCACTGATGTTCAGCCATCAATTATTCCCCAATTTGGCGCAGTCACAAAAAAAAGCAACAGTAAACGTATTGGTAGCATTGGATTAGTCCTCATAATTTTAGCTTTTGGGTATATGCTATTTTCTGTGATAGACCAGCAAAACCGCTTCAAAGATTTGCTTGGTTTAAATAAGAATGATGAAATCAACACGATGAGTGAAAAAAGTGCTGAAATCCAAACAATCAATGCTCAACCAGCAAAGTTTGGCCAAGCAATTGAAGACAAAGGCGTCACCAATGAAGCTTTGCCTGACACGCCAATTACGTCGGCTAATGACGCAATTGAATTAGGCATTAGCACCAAAACACAACAAATAGCTCAACCTAATAGCTTATTTGAAACATCGCTTAAGTACAACGTAGAGAACAACTCTGAACAACAAGCAAACACAACAGCAACTGCTAGCAAAAAAAAACCAACGCAGCCAGTCGTTGAAAGTGAAAAAAAAACCACAGCGTTGATTGAATCAAGTGAGCCTGTAAAAAGAGAAGTTGCCACTAACACGAACACCAAGCTAAGTATCTCCCCATCGGTTGCTACCAAGCACGTGGCAAATATCAACAAAAGAATAAGTCCTGAACAAAATGCCAATAATTACTATCAGCAAGCTCTCATTTATTTACAACAAGGTAGAGTTGCAGAGTCTCAGGCTAATTTGGCCAAAGCACTTGAATTTAACCCAGCGCATCATGAGGCTAGGCTAACACTTGCAAGCTTACTACTTGATAACAAACGGCTGAATGATGCAAAAGAAGTACTGAATGCAGGCTTGCAAATTAGTCCAGAGCAGAATGAGTTTCGTATTGCGCTAGCGCGTTTGCAAATTAGTGCTGGAGATCAAACAACAGCGTTAAATACCTTAGAACAAGGGCTGCAATATGCGACTAACCAAGCCGACTATCAAGCCTTTCTCGCTACATTGTTACAACGTAGCGGCAGACATGAAGAGGCCGTTAACCATTACATGAAAGCTGTTTCACTTGAAACAAATGCTGGAGGTGTAAAAACAAATACGCTAGTTGGTTTAGGTATTTCTCTACAAACAGTTGGCAAGCTTGAAAGCGCCCAACAAGCATTCATTAAAGCGCAACAAACTGGCGCTCTCAGCCCAGCACTTTCTAGCTTTGTTGATCAGCAATTAAAGAGAATTAATCAAAGCATTGCCAAGTAAAAATTCTAACTTAACCTAAACACATGTTAATAAGTAACATCTTAATTTGAATGCTATGTTAGTGAGCATCTAGAAAAATACTTACAAAATGTCGTCTGAATAAATCCTATTCAACGAAATTAATTTGCTAAAAACTATGTTGTATTTTAGGGTCGCCATAGCTTAAGCAATAATGCATTTGAAATCACACTTACACTACTTAATGCCATTGCCGCCCCAGCCAATACTGGACTCAATATCCCCATAGCAGCCAGTGGAATACCCACGACGTTATAGATAAACGCCCAAAATAAATTTTGTCTAATCTTCTGATAAGTACGTTTAGAAATATCAATCGCATGCGCAACTAAAGCAGGGTCGCCCCGCATTAACGTGATGCCGGATGTGTGCATCGCAACATCAGTGCCGCTAGACATTGCAATCCCAACGTCCGCGACGGCTAGTGCCGGGGCATCATTCAACCCGTCTCCCACCATAGCAACTAAGCCATCTTGTTTTAGCTGTGTCACGATAGATGCTTTTTCACCGGGTAAGACTTGGGCATAAAACTCTGAAATCCCTAATTGCTTAGCAACGCTGGAGGCACTGCCTTGATTATCCCCTGATATTAATACCGTTTTAATGCCTAATCTCTCTAAATCATCAATTGCCTGATGAGCTGTTGCTTTAATGGCGTCACCAAATGCAAACATACCTAATAGCTTAGGTGCAAAATGATCAAGATCTCTTGCTTGTGCTAACCAAGAAATACTACGTCCTTCCTGCTCGAGCACTAAAGCATCATCTTTGAATTTAGACAGATTGACTTTTAAGTCATTCATCAGACGGGTACTGCCAAAATATAACCTTTGCACTCCCACTTCGCCCAATACACCCTTACCTGCCAATGCCTGTAAATTTTGCGTGACTTGTAACGGTAAATCTTTAGCGTTGGCGGCATTGGTAACGGCTTTGGCCAAGGGATGCTCGCTACCTGCTTGCAAGCTTGCAGCTAACATGAGAAGCTCGTCTGCAGCTTGAGCATCACTGTCTTTAGCTGATGATTGCATGGTGATTAACTTAGGATGCCCTTCTGTTAAAGTACCAGTCTTATCAAAGGCAACAGTTTTAATAGCATGCGCAAGCTCTAATGCCTCTGCATCTTTAATTAAAATGCCATGTTGCGCAGCAACGCCCGTACCAACCATAATAGCAGCCGGTGTAGCCAAACCCAGCGCACATGGGCAAGCAATCACTAAAACGGAGACCGCATTAATGATGGCAGCCTCCCAATTTCCATTTAACAGCCCCCACACAATCAAAGTCAATGTTGCAATCACAAGTACCACTGGCACAAAAACTGCACTCACTTTGTCCACCAGTCGCTGTATTGGCGCTTTTTTCGCTTGTGCAGACTCTACCAAGCGCACAATACGCGCAAGTACAGTTTCAGTACCTACTGCATTGGTAATGATAGTTAAAAGACCCTCGCCATTCATGGCGCCACCAGTCACTTTATCACCTACTTTTTTTGACACTGGTAGGATCTCACCGGTAATTAAGGACTCATCCACTTGGCTATCACCACTCCGCACTGTTCCATCAACAGCAATACGCTCACCAGGCTTCACTAAAACTAAATCCCCCACCTTCACCAAGGCGATAGAAACTAGTTCAGGCTGTCCGTTTTTTACCACTGTAGCAAACTCAGGCCTTAATGTATTAAGCGCCCGTATTGCTTCGGTCGTTTGTGACTTCGCACGCCCTTCAAGCCATTTCCCGAACAATACTAAGGTAATCACTATCGTGGAAGATTCAAAATATAAATGATGTGCACCTGCCCCATGAGAAGGGCTAAATAACAAATAAACGCTTAAGCCGCAGAGGTACCAATCGCAACCAGTAAGTCCATATTCCCAGCGCCAGCTTTAAGCGCATGCCATCCCGCTTTATAAAAACGCCAGCCTAACCAAAACTGCACAGGTGTTGCTAATGCCCACTGCAACCAGCCAGAAAGTTGACCTTGCCAACCTAACCACTCTGCAACCATTGCAATCACTAAGGGCAATGACAACACAGCAGCAAGCGCACTTGGCCACCACTGATTCCGTCTGTAAGAATCAGCAAGATGCTCAGCACTATCGTTTTGCGCAGTTAATAACTGTGCTTGGTAACCAGCAGCATCCACTGCAGCAATTAACTGCTTTGTGGTCACTTTATCTACACTAGAAACCTTTGCCGTTTCTAAAGCAAGATTAATCTCAGCAGTCACTACACCAGACACATTCAGTAGTGCCTTCTCAACACGACCAGCACAAGACGCACAGGTCATGCCCTTAATCGCTAAAGTCCACTCATTACTTACTTGATTAGTCATGATTTTTTTAATATCGATAAAGATGATTGTGATGGTAATCCATTATAATCCTCGTCATTGTAATTAAACCTATCTAGTTTTATTTAGATAACTTTTGTTTAGAAACGAGCAATCATGGCCGGTGCAAGTCTTTTAACACTTATTGATGATATAGCAACTATTTTAGATGATGTATCTGTCATGACTAAAGTGGCGGCTAAAAAAACAGCAGGCGTATTGGGGGATGATCTGGCGCTGAATGCACAGCAGGTATCAGGTGTCAATGCCGATAGAGAGCTCCCCGTTGTTTGGGCTGTGGCCAAGGGCTCTGCCATTAACAAAATCATCCTAGTACCTTTAGCTTTAGTGATTAGCGGTTTAGCTAATTGGTTAGTGACGCCACTACTTATGCTGGGAGGATTATTTCTATGTTTTGAAGGTGTTGAAAAATTGTTTCATAAGTTTTTTCATGCTGAAGAACATATCCATCATGACCCTAAAAAGTTGATTGGCCAGGATGAGAGTAAAACACTAGAAGTATTAGAAAAAGAAAAAGTCAAAGGAGCCATCCGCACAGATTTTGTGCTTTCTGCAGAAATTATTGTCATCACGTTAGGAACTGTAGCAACCGCCGCTTTTACACAGCAAATATTAGTATTAACAGGTATTGCTGCAGTGATGACAGTTGGCGTTTATGGATTAGTTGCTGGTATCGTTAAACTAGACGATGGTGGCTTATATCTAGCCAGTTGCAAAGGTAAAAACTTGGTTGCCGCGCTAAAGCGCAAGCTAGGCTTTGGCATCCTATGGTTTGCACCGCATATGATGAAAACTTTATCAGTAGTCGGTACCGCTGCGATGTTCTTAGTAGGTGGTGCAATTTTAGTACATGGCATCCCAATGGTGCACCATACAATTCAGCATATAAGCAATGGAATAAATAACGGGTTCTTACAAAGCGTCATGCCAACACTGTTGGATGGCGTATTTGGCGTTATTGCAGGAGTTGCTGTACTGATGGTGATGCTAGCTGTTAAAAAACTATTAAAGATAATTAAAGTGAAATAAAGTTAGATATGACGGATTTAGTTGGTTATTTTTCAGCGTTTTTAACAACATTTGCATTTGTGCCGCAGGCACTACATTCTTGGAAAACAAGAGATTTATCTGGCGTTTCTCTGCCTATGTATAGCCTATTTAGTCTAGGTGTGTTTGGCTGGCTAATTTATGGCATTATGATTATGAGCTGGCCTATTATTGTCGCCAACAGCGTCACCTTCATGCTCGCATGTGTAGTGTTATACTTAAAAATCACGCATAAAGATTAGTGTATATAAACCACTAGTTTTTCAGAAAGCCGAAGTCCGACAAAGCACTTTTTAAGTCAGCAGCCACAATCCGATAGCCATCTGCGTTTGGATGTATTGGATCGGCCTTCAAGCTATTTTTTGCTAAGACGTCAGAAAATACACTCTCAACCAGAGGTGTGTTTGTTTCATCTGCCAGCCTCTCATACAAGGGATGATCTTCCAGATTTCCGAACGCGGCACCTATCGGGCTGAACTTTGGAATTGCAATCAATACAGTCTGAATATTCCGCGCTTTAGTTTGCACTAGTATCTCATTTAGATTACGCATGGTCTCTGTTTCAGGTACATGTTTCAGAAAGTCATTACCGCCTAACTCTACAATCAATAAATCAATTTTCTGAATACCATCGTCATGCAATGCTAACAAACCATCCAACCGACTTAACCCATCAGCAGATGTATTACCGGGCACACCAGCATTTGTGATTTTCCAGCCAGTATCTGCGCTTAAAAGACTCACGTAATCTTCACCATCTGCGGCACCAGTACCGTAAGTGAGGCTATCACCTAACACCACAACGTTTGCATTAGGAGAAAGCGTCGTATATTGATGTCCAGAATCACATGATGCAAATAAAACGACGATGATACCGAGCAAAAATCTTCTGACCATTCAGTGTCCTATGAGGATTATATTAATTAAGGAAGCGCGTAAACAAGCACTTGGTCGCCAGACGGGAAGCCAAAAATTGCATTGCCGCCAGCAACTACTGCTACATATTGTACGCCGTCAATTTCATAACTGATAGGCGGTGCATTGACACCAGCAGTCACCTTTGTCTGCCAGATTAATTGGCCAGTTTTGCTGTTATAGGCATTAAAGCGACCACTACCCTCACCCATAAACACCAAGTCGCCACGCGTAGCTAATACGCCTCCCATCAGAGGCTGCTCTGTTTTCACTTGCCAACGCATTTTTCCTGTCGTTAGGTTAATTGCTGACAATATACCCCAGCGTGCATCTTTAGTAGGTTCTGAGGACACATATTGAATAGCAGGTAAGTTTGCTTTCGCTGGTTCATCGACCAAAGTATATTTAATTGGCGCATGAATGCCAGCAACAAAGCTGGTTTGACTGCGTTCGTCTAATGCACTTGGACTCCAATTAGAACCTCCTAAAATACCTGGGTACAAGACTGTCCCCTCTTTTGTGGCTTTAGCAAATAAATTATGCTGTGGAACAAAAGCATCTGACTTTGTTAAGAGTACGCCTGTTTTTCTATCATTGACGTAGTACCAGCCTGTTTTACCAGCCTGCCCTACTGCAGGTATTGTTTTACCGTCTTTGACATAATCAAACAATACTGGTGGACTAGCTACATCGTAGCCCCAAACATCATGTGGCACTTGCTGGTAATGCCATTTAATCTTGCCTGTTTCCGTGTTTAAAGCAACTAAAGAGACTGTGTATAAATTATCACCAGGGCGTGATACATCATTCATTTGCGGAGAGGGATTTCCTGTACCAAAAAACAATGTGTTGGTCTTGGTATCAATCGCTGGAGTAGTCCATGCAGAACCGCCACCATACTTCCAAGCATCCTGATGTGTTTTGAGATTCTCTTTTTCTGTTGCAATATCACGGTTTAACACTAAACCATCTGAGGTTGTTTCAGTAAACACCCCTTCCCATCCTTGGGATGGAATTGTGTCAAACTGCCATACTTTTTCACCGTTTTTAATATCATATGCAGCTAAGAAACCAGGGCGACCATATTGGCCACTGACGCCGACCACTGCTCCAAGGGGTGCATCTATCCTTGGCTGATCAATATGCAAGCCATAACCAACCCCAGTCACACCAACAATCACTTTGCCCCGATAAACAACTGGAGCCATCGCGATACCAATACCGGTACCACCATAGATTTCTTTTTTACTTTTAGCATCCGCCTTACTTAACAAACCTGTATTTTCAGTTAAAGCGGTATCTTCAGCGACATTAATATCCCATAGTTTTGCGCCAGATTTAGCATCTAAAGCAATTAACCTAGCATCTACAGTACCAATAAATACTTTACCGTCACTGACTGCCACACCACGATTAGCTGGACCGCAACACATTTTCCAATCAGCTTTACGTGCATGTTGATAACGCCAGATCTCTTTGCCTGTTTTTGCATCTAGTGCTGCAACATGGTTAAAAGGCAAGGAGACGTACATCACACCACTTTTGACAATTGGCGTGGCCTGAAAGCTGGCAGAAACACCTGTTTTAAATTCCCATGCCAGTGATAAATTCTTAACATTACTCGTATTGATTTGTGTGAGTGGCGATAAACGCTGATTTGTATAATCCCCTCCGTAAACCGGCCAATCGTGATGACCAGTAGAAGATGAGTGTTTGCTTAACCCTGAACAGGCAGCGGTTGAAGCGATAGCGCCAACAAGCATCACATACCCGCTAATAGATTTTAACTGTTGAAAGTTCAAGTACTTATACATCACTAGCATCCTTATATTTGTCATCAGTGCATAACATTTGTTTTAAAGTATACAGATGTGTATACCTTTTGCCAATTAACGACTAAAATTAATTTAAGCCACAAAACAATTACTTAATATAACGCTATACTAATGGCGTACAGCTTAGGCTTACAGTACATCTCATTGACTTAGACCATGCAATTATCACATCAATCAAGGAGTTTGCATGAATGATCGTATTCAACAGCTACTGAACCAGATTAACGAACTAGAAGATGATTTACGCACGGCCCTGAATGAGCAACAGTCCACGATATTTTTTCAGATTAAAGGCAAGCGTGTTGAGTTTGAAAAGTCCATGAAAGAGACACACAAGCGACTTAAAAGAAACTTCTTTACATGGTTGGTCACTAATCGACCACAAAATCTGATTACGGGACCTATCATATATGCCATGATTATCCCGTTGGTGATTACTGATATTTTCATCACATTTTACCAACTGACTTGCTTTCCTATATACGGTATTAAAAAAGTGCGCAGAGCTGATTACATCATCTATGACCGTCAACAACTGCAATACCTCAATTTTATAGAAAAATTTCACTGCACCTACTGCGCATACGGCACTGGCATGATTGCTTACATCAGCGAGATTGTCGCGCGTACAGAGCAATACTTCTGCCCGATCAAACACGCAAGAAAAGTATTAGGCGCCCACTCACGCTATTCGCGTTTTATAGAATATGGTGATGCCGAGAATTATCAGGAAAGATTAGAACAGTACCGTCGCGCACTTAACGAAGAAAAGCTAAAGTAACAGTTGTTAAATAAGCAATACCAATTAGGCAAGAATCGATCAACAAATAGGCTAAGAGTTACTGGGTATTTCGGTAATTACTACCAAAAAATTCCATCATTAAGAAGTCTTCGAGGCCAGCGTTATCTTCTAGTCTTGCAGATTGCGTTACTGAGCGACCAAGTCGATGTGATTCCCAAGTAAAGTCACCCTGGTAATGTTCTCGAATAAGCGTAATCATGCGTTTTATTATTGACAACCGAATATCTTGACCAGTGCTAGCTTCAACCTCAAAGTATTGAAGCCTCGCGTTACTGTAGTCATTCGTCCACCCCTTAAATACAAAAGTGGCGTGGCGAGAACTTTTGCTCGTAATCTCAAAAATACCGTTAGTACCACTTTTAAAGTTATTTTTAATACGCTCATCTCTGAGCTGCTCTTCACTTGGCCCACGCTGACTGGCGATAGCCTCAGCATTTTGTCTCGCGGCGTCATATTCGGAGCCTTTTCTACTGGCTTGCACTGCTTTTATATAGGATGCCATATCAGGAAATTTCGCTGGGTCTAATACAGGCTCTTTGGTTGTTGGCTTAGGTTCAGGGGTAGGCTCTGGCACCGTAAACTCTGGTTTACTTAACGGTTTAGCTGCCTTTGCTATCACTTTAGGCTGCTTGACAGGTTTAACAACTGGCTGCGCTTTCTCTGGCTTAGGCACTGATTCAGGCACCAGCTCGGGCATCGGTTCTGGCAATGGCTTAGCTTTTGGTTGCGCCAAGCTGACTTCAATGGTGGTCGGTGGGCTTGCTGGCGGCTCATCAAATTTAACATTAGGTGCAAAAAAGAAGAAAACTGCATGAATCAATAGCGAAAGGACAATCGCAATGATGGTATTGCGACTAATATTAACGCTAATAGATTGATCATTCACACTACGCAGGCGATATGCCTGCGCTAAAAACTCATCAAAGTTTTGCTCATTGCTCTGGTTAATATTAGCTTGATTAGACTGCATAACGTTTACAGGCGAAGGTCTGCCCATGTTTTCTCAAGGCGCTTTAAGGACACAGGAAAAGGTGTTTTAAGTTCCTGCGCAAATAAGGATACGCGCAATTCTTCAATCAGCCATCTAAAATCCTGTAAGCTTTGTGGAATATCCAAATGGGCCGTGTTCAGCGCATTGACTTTGTCTTGCCACTTTTGCCAGAACAAGCCAACACTAGCAGCGTTTTTACCATCACGGTCAGGGTTTGCTGGATGCTTCTCTATCCGAAGTCTTAGCGCTTTTAAATAACGTGGAACATGCTGTAACTGCTCCCAAGGCGTTTGGCTAAAGCATCCTTTGTAGACTAACAATCCAATTTGCTGTTCTAAATCTCGCTTTAGGCGATTAACGGTTGCCGCCATTTGACCCTGCTTTTGTACAAGCAACTGATACTCTGTAGCAATGGCCTGCGCTTGTCGTGCGACGGCCTGTGTCACTGCTGGCAAGCGTGTTCTGGCACGTTGTTTCAACACCATAAAATCCGCATTAGTGCGTGGCAAATCATCTTCGCCAATAAATGCACGGTCAGCAATTGCCAAAATCATATCTTCTCGCAGGTCTTCAGCTGACATCACATTACGTAGGGTAAGCGCATATTGATTAAAGTTTGGTAGGCTTTTCTCCAACTGTTTCATTTGCTCTTTTAGCTCAAAACGCATCAAGCGGCATACGCCCTTACGATGGCTCAACTCAGCCTCACGTTCAGTATCAAATAGCTTAACGGCAATACTGTCATTAGCATCTTCAAGCGCTGGATATCCAGTGACTTTTAAGCCGTCTCGCTCAAAACTAAGCGTCTGTGGCAGGTCGCCAAAATCCCATTGTTTTAGCCCTGTTTTTTCGATGTCAGGTGAAGTGTTTCTAAAAGTGAGCTGTGCCGCAGACCCAAGCTGCTTTTTAAGCGCGTTCCAATCGCGCCCCATTGCAAGTTCTCTTCCATCATCATCCAACACGCTAAAATTCATTAAATGGTGTGGCGGTATGTCACTAAGCGTCCAATCTTCTTTACTAACTTTTAGCGTTGTTTTGCGATGTATATACGCTGCTAAAGTATCCAGCATAGGCTGTGAAAACTGATCATTCACATCATCTAAAAAACCCGTGACAAACTCTGGCACAGGTACACATACACGACGAAATGTTTTAGGTAATGCCTTAATCAGATAAGTAATTTTCTCACGCAACATCCCAGGTACTAGCCACTCGGTTTGAACAGGGTTCAATTGGTTCAGCAAAGCAAGTGGCACGGTAGCAGTCACACCATCTAATACATGACCTGGCTCAAAGCGATATTTCAACGTAGTTTCAACGCCATCTAACATGATTTTTTCAGGAAACTGCACAGCCGTAATCGCATCTGCACCATGCCGCATTAAATCATCGCGCGTCAGGTATAGCAGCCGTGGAGATATTTTTTCAGCATCTGCACGCCACTTTTCAAAACTTGCAGCATTAAAAATATCCGCTGGTATTTTGGCATCATAGAATGCAAAAAGTTTATGCTCGTCCACTAACACGTCTTGTCGGCGCGCTTTATGTTCTAGCTCTTCAACTTCTGCTATTAAGCGCTCATTGGCTGTGAAAAATGCAGCTTTGGTATCAAACTCGCCATTTGCCAGCGCCTCGCGTATAAATATCTCACGGGATTCAGCAGGATTAATGGGGCCGTAATGTACGCGGCGCTTTGGAATAATCGTCAGCCCATATAAGCTCACACGCTCCCACGCGTTGACCATGCCCATTTTTCTATCCCAACGCGGGTCTGAATAATGGCTTTCTGTTAGGCCTCTGGCTAGCGGTTCAATCCAGTCTGGTTCAATTTTGGCGACACATCGCGCATATAACTTAGTGGTATCCACCAGTTCTGCCGCCATCACCCATTTTGGACGTGTCTTTTTAAGGGTAGAACCAGGCGCAACGTGGAAACGGATACTACGCGCACCCGCATATGAGTCACTATCTCCATCTTTAAAGCCAATGTTACCTAATAGGCCAGCCAACAGTGCTTTGTGAATCTGCTCAAAGTTAGCTTCTTTCTCATTGAGCTTAAATTCCATCTCTAAGACAATATCTAACAACTGCCCATGTAACTCACGCCATTCTTTCAAACGTAAGAAAGATAAAAAATTACTGTGACATTGATTAAGCAAGTCTTTGTTAGATTTTTTGGTTTTTAATGCGCTATCAAAGAAATCCCATAATTTAAGGTAGCTCATAAAGTCTGAGCCTTCACCTGCAAACTTGGCGTGTGCATTATCGGCCGCTTCACGTTTATCCATCGGGCGTTCACGTGGGTCTTGTATGCTGAGCACACTGGCAATAATCAGGATTTCTTTTAAACAATGCTCGCGCTTAGCAGCAAGAATCATCCGCCCCACACGTGGATCTAGTGGTAGCTTAGCCAGTTGCAAGCCAGTTTCAGTAATCTGGCGACGTGCATCTACCGCGCCAAGCTCTTGCAACAACAAGTACCCATCGGCAATTAAGCGTGATGATGGCGCTTCAATAAAAGGAAACTCTGTGACATCGCCCAAACGTAATGCGGCCATGCGTAAAATCACAGCGGCTAGTGAACTGCGTAAGATTTCGGGCTCGGTAAACGCTGGGCGTCCATTAAAGTCCTGCTCAGAGTAAAGTCTGACACAAATACCGTTTGAAACTCGGCCGCAACGCCCTGCTCGCTGCTTGGCGGCAGCCTGACTAATTTTTTCAATCTGTAACTGCTCAACTTTTGCACGAGTACTGTATCGATTGACCCGCGCCAAGCCAGCATCAATCACATACTTAATACCAGGCACTGTCAATGACGTTTCTGCTACGTTAGTCGCCAGCACAATGCGCCGACTACTATGGCTTTTAAAAATCTTTTGCTGATCTTCAATACTTAGGCGTGCAAATAAAGGCAATACCTCTATATGCTTTAGTTTGGCAGAACGCCCTTGGTATTTGCGCAAATGGTCAGCAACATCACGAATCTCTCGCTCACCTGGTAAGAATACTAAAATATCGCCATCACCTTGACGTAACAAATCATCGGCAGCATCTAAAATGGCTTCTTCAATCGCCTCTTCTTCGTCATCTTCCTCTAGCCAACGTGCTTCTGTTTTGGCTTTGCGTGCAATGCCAAAGATGGTGTCATCATCTAAATCAAACTGAGCATTTTCTGCCTCTGCAATTTCCTTAGCACGGAAACCTGCGGCACCTAGCGGACGATAGCGAATCTCTACAGGGAAAGTACGGCCTGACACCTCTATCACAGGTGCGCCATTAAAATGTTGTGAGAATCTATCCGCATCAATGGTGGCTGAAGTCACAATAATTTTCAAATCTGGACGCTTGGGTAAAAGTTGCTTGAGATACCCAAGTAGAAAATCAATATTCAGACTACGTTCATGCGCCTCATCAATAATAATCGTGTCATAAGCATTAAGAAACTTATCACCTTGCGTTTCTGCGAGCAAAATACCATCTGTCATCAACTTAACATAGCTGGACTCTGACAATTTATCGTTGAACCGCACCTTATAACCAACAGCCTCACCCAGCGGCGTTTTCAGCTCTTGTGCAATACGGCTGGCAACAGACCTTGCTGCGATACGCCTTGGTTGTGTATGCCCAATCAACCCTGAGACACCACGGCCAAGTTCTAAACAAATTTTAGGTAACTGCGTTGTTTTACCAGAGCCAGTTTCACCACACACAATCACTACTTGGTGCTTGCTAATGGCTTTGGAGATTTCATCTCGTTTACCGCTGACTGGCAGTTCTGGTGGATATTCCGGCTTGGGTAAATGTGTTAGGCGTTGTTGATACTTTTGCTGTGAAGCATGCATCTTTTGCACTACTTCATTCACCATGCGTTGTGCTCTTTCTAAGGACTTCTCATCCGTCGCTTTTTGCAATACTTTGATCTCCTGCACTTTACGCCGCAAAGCATGCCGATCTACCAGCATGCAGCTTTGTAGCGCTTGATCAAAGTTAGCAGGAATTAAATTATCAGGTTTACTCACATTCATAGACGTAAATTTTATCATGCCGCGCCCGTCTGCTTGAGTGAATCATGCAAAAGCATCAATAATCTATTATTTAATTAAGATGATTGATGCGCTTGGCCATTTGAAATAACCCTATACAGCGTGCTACTATTAATTACCATTACCCATAAGCCTCTCATAAAAAATGATTGCCTACCTAGAAGCCAAACGCGCTGGTTTATTTAAAAAACCACATTGGGCTAATAATCTACTTGCTGGCATCATTGTGGGCATTGTGGCGCTCCCCCTAGCCATGGCATTTGCCATTGCCTCTGGCGCAAAACCTGAGCAAGGTATCTATACTGCGATAGTCGCTGGCGGCATAAGCTCACTACTGGGTGGTAGCCGTTTACAAATCTCAGGGCCTACAGGGGCTTTTATCGTCATCCTTGCTGGTATTACCGCAGAATATGGGATTGCTGGCTTACAAATGGCCACGCTCATGGCTGGATTTATATTGCTGATGATGGGGTTGGTGCGGTTTGGCGCGGTAATCAAATATATTCCAGACCCTGTGATTGTCGGCTTTACTAGCGGTATCGCTATTATTATCTGGGTAGGTCAATGGAAAGACTTTTTTGGCTTAAACCCAACGTTAGGCGCAGCGCATTTTCATGAGAAAGTATGGGATTTAATAGTAGCATTTCCTAGCGTGCATCTTCAAACGACATTACTAGCGCTATTAACCTTGCTAATAGTGATTTACTCCCCCAGAGTATTTAAACGCATCCCCTCCCCTTTAATAGCCATGGTTGTGGTAACAGCGATTCAGGCAAGTTTTAACTTTAAAGGGGTAGCCACCATTGGCTCGGCATTTGGCGGTATACCGCAAAGCTTACCTGAGTTTGAATTTTTACCAATTCGCTTTTCACAAGTGTTGCAACTCATTGGCCCAGCTTTTACCATTGCATTACTTGGCGCCATTGAATCACTACTTTCTGCTGTAGTCGCGGATAGCATGACCAATACTAAACATGATTCAAACCAAGAGCTTATTGGTCAAGGGGTTGCCAATATTTTCTCACCTTTGTTTGGCGGTTTTGCTTCTACTGGCGCCATTGCTCGAACAGCAACCAACATCCGAAACGGCGCTACAGGCCCATTGGCTGGTATTGTTCACACCATCACATTAGTCGTCATTGTGCTGGTGTTTGCACCTTTGGCAGCACACATTCCATTGTGTACATTATCTGCAATATTATTTATTGTCGCCTATAACATGAGTGAAATGCACCGTTTCTCACACATGGTACGCACCGCACCTAAAGCAGATGTGGTAGTGCTTATCATTACTTTTCTACTGACTATATTGACTGACTTAGTTCTTGCAGTAAATATTGGGGTAATGTTGGCCGCACTTTTGTTTATGAAACGCATGAGCGAAGCCGTCAGCATCAAACAGCAAAGTATTGAAGAACTGATTCAGGAAACTGGCAATAAAAGCCTAATATTGCCAGATAACGTGGCTATCTTCACCATGGACGGGCCTTTTTTCTTTGGCGTCACAGAGCGCTTAATGACTGCGCTAGAAGCCGCACATACACATGCAGATATATTGGTATTACGTATGGAGAATGTGCCGATTATTGATGCGACTGGCCTGCAAACCTTTTGGGACCTCATGAAGAAATGCGAACGTAACCATACTCGCCTGATACTTTGTCAGGTAAGACCTAATATCTTAGAAAAAATGGAACGCGCCGGTATTGCGCAAAAAATGGGGGAAGAGAATATCATTCGTCATATTCATATGCTTAACGTACCTGTGTGATGTATCCACACAGGTAGAAACAAACTATCAACCGAATAAATACGTAATTTGCCTATATTCAATTGTCATTTGCTTTCCCTAGATATCTTCCAATACAAGGGGTGATGATGAGGCACCCTAATTAACACCATCTGTGTGCGCCTAAATTTTTCATATGCTTCATTCAATGAAACACCTGAAGTTTTAGCCTCTTTTTGATAAATTGGCTCGGCAAACTTGACCCACTCAGGATTTTCCATATAGCCTTGGTCATGCATACACCGTTGAAAAACATGCATTTTTCGCCCTTCAATCTCAAGCTTTTGAAATTCTAAAAACGCATTTAAATTGGCTACAGATTTGGCTGCTATCCCCTGACAGTTGTTAATTGAATGTACTAATTTGCTAGAAATCTCGCTGGGTTGGTTTCTGGGAGATAATTTACTTCCATCCACTAAGCAATAAAACAATACTAAAAGTAACGAGACTGCTAGCAAGCCATATTTAAAATATTTTTTCATTACTTTTGATGATATCAATTAATGATTAACAGGTGATTGATTGGCACTGAGTATGTCGTTTAACCCCTCTAACGCCTCATGGCTAATACCTTTTACTTGAGATTTAATCTTACTTAGTGCTACTGAATCGCCCTGAGATTGAGCAATCAGAGCTAACGCACTTAGGCTTGCTGGGTGTAACTGGTGAAATGAAAGCGCCTTTTTGTAGTTTTGTATGGCATTTGCCATATCTCCTAAATGTTGGAATGATGCACCTAAGTAGTACCACGCTTCTGCATTTTTTGGCTGATCGACAACCCAATCCATCGCTACTTTTTGTACATCAAGCCATCGGTTATTTTGAAAAGGCATCACAATACGCATAAAAAACGGACGCTTATCTTCTGGGGCATCCCAAAAAGGTAAATCGTGTAATGCATTTAAGTCTGTGGACTCATGCGTCAATAGCGCTTTAATCCACTTCACTGGCATATTGTAGTAATAAGCCTTACGTCCAGGGCTTTTAAACGTACTAATACCAATCAGTTTACCTGCATAGTCAAAAATGGGGCTTCCACTAGCTCCTATAGAAAACGCTGCTTCCGTTCTGACCACCTCTGCATCATCCATCGGATATAAAGCTTTAATGTTACTCAATGCAACATAAGGTGCTGGAGAATCCGTTGGCATTGAAATAGAAATCACAGGTTGTTCGTATTGCAGGCTATCGTTGTCAGACATTGCAACAGGCTTAAGATCTGCCCACTCAAACTTTAAAATACATAAATCGTGCTTCCAGTCCGCCTGCAACGATAAGGGGGCATATTCAACCCCCCATTTACTAATGCTGATACCATTTGCATTTGTCAGCACATGACAATTGGTCACCACATGATCTTTGCTGATTGCCACACCGGTGCCAAAACCGTGACCACCAGACTTGGTGGTAGTGGCTACTTTGACTAATGACTGTTTAAGTTGGTATAAAAACTCATCTGTGGGCGCTGGCATATGCTCGGCGTAAGACGTGCTCGCCATCAAAAGAAATAACACACCGAATTTATTCATGATAGCTGATTCACTTATCTTAAAAAAAGCATATAAATCATTAGGCCAAAATACAGTAATGCAAAGATTGCAACAATCCAAAAAACTTTCAGCATATTGTGATTAATTTGGGATAACTTCTCACTCAAAACTTCCAACTGTTTTTCAACCGTTTGGTTATTATTCATTTTAGCGCTCTGTTTTAATTAATCTCTTACAAAAGACACTTATTCAATCTGATACGTTCCTGTTTTTATGTATTTTTTTATTTATGCAACAATCATCTAAAAAAAAAATTTGATTAACCCTACACGAAAGAGGCAATCAACAAAGCTGCCCCGTTCTAAAATAGGTGAATAAACATCAACCTAAACTTAGACGGGACATAAAGTTCATCATCTCAAGGCAACTGAGAGGTGCTAAGCACTCCAGTGAAACATCTGTGAAATCAAGTAGCCATTAAAATGCACAGGCATGAAACTAAGATTAATTCACCAAAATCACCTCACCAAGGTTAATGACTGAGTTAAGGTGAGATGAATATGGCACCTTAAGCTAAGTACTAAGACACTAATCCCAACTTAATGCACCACCAGTCTGATACTCAGTGACCCGTGTCTCAAAAAAGTTTTTCTCTTTTTTCAGGTCCATCATTTCACTCATCCAGGGGAATGGGTTATTCGCGCCGGGATAAAGCGCTTCTAAACCAATCTGCTGACAACGACGATTAGCAATAAAGCGTAGGTATTCTTTAAACATGGCTGAATTAAGCCCAAGTACACCACGAGGCATCGTGGCTTCAGCATAGTGATACTCAAGCTCTACCCCATGCCGCATTAAGGATTTAATCTCATCTCTAAATTCAGACGTCCATAAATGTGGGTTCTCTAGCTTAATGGTATTGATAACATCAATACCAAAATTGCAATGCATCGATTCATCACGCAGAATATATTGATACTGCTCGGCCGCACCTTGCATCTTGTTTTGGCGGCCCAATGCTAGAATCTGTACAAAACCTACATAGAAAAATAACCCCTCCATAATGCAGGCGAAAACGATGAGTGAGCGTAACAGTTGCTGATCAGCTTCTGGTGTACCCGTTTTAAACTCTGGGTCTGTTAGCGTATTGATAAAAGGTATCAAAAAGTCATCTTTTGCTTTAATGCTCGGTATCTCTTGGTAAGCATTAAAGACTTCTGCTTCGTCTAAACCTAGGCTTTCAACGATGTATTGATAGGCATGGGTGTGAATCGCCTCTTCAAAACCTTGGCGTAGTAAGTATTGGCGGCACTCTGGTGCCGTAATGTGCCGATAGGTGCCTAACACGATGTTGTTTGCGGCAAGTGAGTCTGCCGTGGTAAAAAAACCTAAGTTACGCTTCACAATCAAGCGCTCATCATCCGTGAGTGCAGTGCTATCTTTCCACTGTGCAATATCGCGGCTCATGGATACTTCTTGCGGCATCCAGTGGTTGGCGCAACCCGCTAAATATTTATCCCATGCCCAGTGATACTTAAACGGCACCAGTTGATTTACGTCGGTTTGGCCGTTAATCATACGTTTATCAGAGGCGTTGACACGGCCTGAAATAGAAGGTTGATTGGCGGCTAGCGGTGTTGTAGTTTCTGTGTGTGTTGTTGGTACTGGCACAAGCTTTGGTGAAACTGGTGCTTCGTAAACTTCATCTTCAAATGAAAGCATGTTTTTTCCTTAATAGTTCAGCTTCTAATTTACGGCTTAACTAAGTCACCCCTACATCGATCGCACTGATACTTCATTGTATTTAATCTATAGGCTAGTGGTTTAAAAGTCAGTGTTATATTGAGTTTAGAAGCTAAACGTTTATATATTTAATACGATTAAATCGTTCCAAAAATGGATTCCCGCTTTCGCGGGAATGACGGGTTTCGAACTTTTAATTTTCTATTGGCAAGATTCGCACTCTGGGTTGTCTATACTGCACATCTTCGGCGCTGGTTCTGAGGCACTCGATGCGACCGCATTCAACTCACCGCCGCTTCCAGTTGATTTCTCCGCTGCTGTTGCACCTAATGAGCGCAAGTAGTACGTCGTTTTCAGGCCACGCTTCCAAGCCAGCATGTAGGTATCATTGAGCTTCTTGCCTGATGGAACAGCAAAATACAGGTTAAGTGATTGTGCTTGGTCTATCCATTTTTGACGGCGCGCGGCAGCTTCAATCAACCAACTTGGGTCAACATCAAAAGCGGTTGCATACAGCTGTTTCAAGTCTGCAGGTACACGGTCAATCGGTGCGAGTGAGCCATCAAAATACTTCAAGTCAGAGACCATCACAGCATCCCACAAACCACGGTTTTTAAGATCAATCACCAACTGCTCATTCACAATCGTAAATTCACCTGAAAGATTAGATTTAACGTAAAGGTTTTGATATTCAGGCTCAATACTGGCAGAAACACCGACGATATTAGAGATTGTCGCAGTAGGTGCAATCGCTACGCAGTTAGAGTTACGCATACCCACTGTTTGAATGCGTGTACGCAATGCATCCCAATCTAGCGTTTTGCTTCTATCTACCTCTACGTTGCCGCCGCGTTCATTCGATAGTAAATCTAGGGTATCCAGTGGCAGAATGCCTTGATCCCACAAGCTGCCTTTAAAGCTTGAATATGCACCGCGCTCCTCTGCTAACACAGTGGATGCCCAATAAGCGTTGTAACACACGGTTTCCATAGCACGGTCAGCAAACTCTACCGCTTCATTACTTGCATAGGGGATACGCATCGCATGCAGGCAGTTCTGAAAACCCATAATACCCATGCCGACAGGACGATGGCGATAGTTAGAGTTGCGAGCTTTGCCAACGGCATAAAAGTTAATATCAACCACGTTGTCCAGCATACGCATGCCCACTTTAATGGTCGCCTGTAGCTTATCGTTATCTAATACTAGCTGGCCATCCACTTCTTTCAGGTGCTGCAATAAGTTGACAGAGCCTAAGTTACACACGGCAATTTCCGTATCTGACGTATTCAGCGTAATTTCTGTACAAAGGTTAGAGCTATGCACCACGCCTACATGCTGCTGTGGTGAACGAATGTTGCATGGGTCTTTGAAAGTAATCCAAGGATGACCTGTTTCAAACAGCATAGAAAGCATCTTGCGCCACATTTGCAATGCAGGAATTCGTTTAAACAGCTTAATTTCACCATTATCTGCACGACGCTCATATTCAACATAAGCCGCTTCAAACGCTTTGCCATATTTGTCATGCAAGTCTGGCACGTCTGACGGCGAGAATAATGTCCACTCCCCATTTTCAGTGACACGGCGCATGAATAAATCAGGGATCCAGTGCGCGGTGTTCATATCATGTGTACGGCGACGGTCATCGCCAGTGTTTTTGCGTAAATCCAGAAACTCTTCAATATCCAAATGCCAAGTTTCTAAGTATCCACACACCGCCCCTTTACGCTTGCCACCTTGGTTGACCGCAACAGCAGTGTCATTCACTACCTTCAAGAAGGGAATCACGCCTTGGCTCTTACCATTTGTCCCTTTGATACGTGAGCCTAAAGAGCGTACTGGCGTCCAATCGTTACCCAAACCTCCTGCGTACTTCTGTAGCAATGCATTTTCTTTGATGCCTTGATAAATGCCATCTAGGTCATCACTGACCGTAGTTAAATAGCAAGAAGACAATTGAGAATGCAAAGTACCACTATTAAACAAAGTAGGTGTTGAGCTCATAAAATCAAAGCTGGATAGCACGTGATAGAACTCAATTGCGCGGTCTTCACGGTCAATCTCGTTAATCGCTAAACCCATCGCAACACGCATAAAGAATATCTGTGGCAATTCAATACGGCGTTCTTCAATATGTAAAAAATAGCGGTCATACAAAGTTTGCAGACCTAAATAGCCAAACTGAAAGTCACGCTCTGCCAAAAACACTGCGCTTAATTTACTTAAATCAAACTGTGCTAATTTAGCATCCAACAAGCCAGCTTCTACCCCCATTTTGATATAACGCGGGAAATACTCGACATAACGGCTTTTCATTTCCGTTTGGCGTACACTCTCACCTAGCACTTCGGTACGGATTAAATCTAACTGGAGTCGTGCGGTTACATAATTGTAAGCTGGTTCAGTTTCAATCAGGCTACGTGCTGATAAGATCAGTGCTTTACGGACTTCATCAAATGGAATCCCGTCATACAGATCGCGCACCGCTTGCTCGACGACAATATCAGGATTAACTTCTGCACCTAGGTCTTGGCATGCCTCTGCTATCATCGAATTCAATAGATTGATATCTAAAGGGATAAGCTTGCCATTTACATTAATATTGAGTGTGTGGCTTGATGCTGGTGTAGTGTGATTTTGCTTATCAGCTGCACGCTCAGCATTGCGCTTTTCACGATATAGCACATAAGCGCGTGCAACATCATGGTTACCATTACGCATCAGGGCAAGCTCAACCTGATCTTGAATATCTTCAATATGAATCGCTCCGCCAGCAGGCAATCTGCGCAATAGTGCGTTGTTCACCAACTGACTCAAAATGGCGACTTGCTCGCGCACGCGCTGTGAAGCTGCGCTTTGGTTGCCCTCTACCGCCAAAAATGCCTTGGTAATGGCTATTGAGATTTTATCAAGGTGATAGGCAACGACATCACCATTACGGCGAATGACCTGCAGTGTAGGTAACGAATCAGAGCCTAAGCCAATAGTATGACTGGAGCCATTGTTATTAGATGTATTGATAAGATGTGAAACTGCATCATCCATTTTTATTTCCCTTTTTTCAAAGGGCAGGACACTTTTTATTCAGCGCAAATCATTTCCAGAAAGCTGAGAAAAGACTACTTGCTTAAATAAAAACCAGCATGGCGGAGTGAATGCGCAAAGACAAACCACTCCATCTGCCGAGGACACCCCGCCTCAAACGTTATAAAAATACTTTTACACAATCAAACTACTCAAAGTTAAACCATGTAAAAAATGTCTACGGCAGGTCTCCTGGCTTTCAGGTCAATATAGTTTGTCAGCCTTCCCACCTTAATTAAAAGGCAGTGGCGTATCAGACAAAATACTCGCTGATTACAGTTGCGGGGGCAGCTTCGGCATTGCAATTTCAACGATAGAAATTACGCACCGTATTCCCTATTATCTTAAATTAAGATTAAAATTTAAGAACCGTATTCGCTAACTATAACGCAATATGGCCTGTTATTTCAACTTAAAAACACAATATATAGCTAAATATTTAATGTAAATAGCTATATATATGTTTTACAAGATATTATTTATTAGCAAATATTATGAATCGAGTGCAGTGGTTAGGCTGAATTGCTTTCTTAATGACTTTGCGACATTGACCATATTCTGTAACGCCTGCCTTGTCTCATCCCAGCCACGGGTTTTAAGTCCGCAATCTGGGTTAATCCAAAGTCGCTCAACAGGTACCACCCTAATCGCGTGATACATCAGATTTTTCATTGCATCGACACTAGGCACACGTGGTGAGTGAATATCATAAACACCAGGGCCAATTTCATTGGGGTAGTCAAACTCACCAAACGCATCTAGCAACTCCATAGCTGATCTCGACGTTTCTATCGTAATCACATCAGCATCCATGGCAGCAATAGCTGGCAAAATGTCGTTAAACTCGGCATAACACATGTGAGTGTGTATCTGCGTACTATCATTTGCCACACTGGCACTCAGCTTAAATGCACGTACTGCCCAAGCCAAATAATGTTCCCACACAGTCTTCTGCAAAGGTAAGCCCTCACGTAATGCTGGCTCATCTATTTGAATAATAGCAATACCAGCTTTTTGCAAATCATCCACCTCGTCACGTATCGCCAATGCTAACTGCATAGCAGTCGTCGAACGTGGCTGATCATCACGGACAAAAGACCATTGCAGCATTGTAATTGGACCAGTGAGCATGCCTTTGACAGGTCGATCAGATAACGACTGTGCAAAGCGTGCTAAATCAACTGTCATCGGTTTAGGTCTATAAACATCTCCATAAATCACTGGCGGCTTCACGCAACGAGAACCGTAGCTTTGTACCCAACCATTTTCAGTAAATGCGTAGCCAGACAATTGTTCGCCAAA
>Ga0208396_100078_pt1 | contig 42559 bp, 41 predicted proteins | sample LakWasMet64_LOW9_2_FD_183896 | JGI IMG/M metagenome (GOLD analysis project Ga0208396, IMG submission 183896) | Freshwater sediment methanotrophic microbial communities from Lake Washington under simulated oxygen tension - Sediment Metagenome... | ecosystem: Environmental > Aquatic > Freshwater >... | reverse complement strand
AACTGGGCCTGTAGAACCAAACACGCTTAATGTTTTACCGCTCAAGCTCTCACCAAAGTTTTCTTTAAGATGGGCTTCTACTTTTGCAATCATCGCAGCTGCTGTAGTAAAGGCACCTGATGGGTCAGCAAACACAGAACAGGCGAAAGGTGCGAACATTGCCTTCTTGGCAGCACTCAACATATCCATCGCTAAGTCGATATCACGACCACCGATAAAAATGCCTTCACGTTTCACGCCAGAGAGACCTCGTGAGAAAATTGCATCTTGTGTTAGACCTGTTACCTCAGAGAGTTCAACATTCGTATACGGTACAACTTTATCAAAACCGGCGTCAAAAGCCATGTTGACATCAAACGGGCTAGCGTTCTTGGCGGCTGTGAATACATGCAAAATGCTGGCTTTTTCCATTGTTACTTTCCTTAAAGGTTGTGTGTTTGTATTAATTTTTTAACCTAACCAATTTAAAAATTATACGGTTATGTCGAATTTATTGAATTTTGCACCATGATTGCATGCACTGCAAATTTTCCATGAAAGCGCATGGTCGGTAAAACTTATTTTTAGCTGTTGCAAATGCATATCTGCTTCATGTCGATTGGCAAATATAGCAAAGCCTGTTGGCCCCCAAGAGCTCTGTCCAAAACACTGCGCCCCCATTGTTTCTAGGCGCTCGAGCACAGCACTTACCAAATGACTTGCGTAGCGTCCACCTTGAACAGGCAGAAAGTAATCTCCTACATGCTGCTGCAACACCTGAATACTTTGCCCGAAGGCTGATAAATCTCGCTCCACTAATGCTGGCATAGCCTGCATTAATACATGTCGACACAAATGTGCTGCCAAACTTTCTGAAAATGCGGGCAACTCATTAAACGCCGCCCTCTCCTGCTCACCATGAATACCAGGCTCAGTTGTATCGAAAACTAGTAATATAGCCCACTCTTCGGGAAAATCATATCTTGCCAGCATCGGCGGTGGCGTTGAATGGGTTGAAGATAGCGCACGACCACCATCTATCAACAAACCACCATAATCAAATGCATAAATACCAACCCCAGAGCGTCTACCTCGTCCTGTCATCGTAGCAATCTGCACCGTACTTAAGTTAAGCTGATACAAATAACTAATCGCAGCACCAGTAGCTAGTGCCATTTGAGTTCCAGAGCCTAAACCTGAGTGCTCAGGCACAGATTGACTAACATTAACTTCAACGGCCTCTGCAATACCCATCGCACTTAAAATTTGTTGCGCAACTGCAGTAACCCTTAAAATCACAGACTCAGGTACCGAGTCTGTGCCAGATACATTCAATACCTTTGATGGCTTTGCACTTAGCACCAAGTTTGGCTCAGCTAGACTCAAGCCAATACTACCGAACTTTCGACCCAAGCCACCATGCAAATCAAAAAACCCCATATGCAAACGAGCACTGGTTGACACCTCAATACTTGCGGTCATTGATAATGCCTACTAAAGTTAGATTTAGTGAGACAGCCATTAGCTAGGCCGTTTTGTACTCTGTAAGATTGCATAATGAATGTATTAATGATGATTATTTAGTTTCCATTCATATTTTAGCTTAGCCTAAGCAATTTTCATAATTCTCAACATGATGTCCCAAACATTTAGGGTTAAAGCATATTTAAAAATCAAAGAATTTATTCAATGTGTAGTTTTTCAGGTGACAACCCCAACATAATTAGGCAAAATAAGGGATTACTAAAATAATCTAACGCATTTCATCTCCCTTCGGTTCAAAAGGCTCTTCAACGGAATGAATTTAAGTCTTAAATGAAGCGCGAGTTTAAAGTTAGAAAATTAATCATTTGTTAGAAACATCTAAGGAACTATCATGTCAGCCCACGTTATTCCATTTGAAAATTTACGCAACGTAGACGTACCTTCAGTCGGCGGTAAGAATGCATCATTAGGCGAAATGATTTCTCAGCTAACTGCAAAAGGTGTAAGAGTCCCTACTGGCTTTGCGACTACAGCAGATGCATATCGTGAGTTTTTAGCGCAAAATGGCTTGGATGCCAAAATCAATGCTGAACTTGATAAATTAAACGTCGATGACACACAAGCGTTAGCAATTTGCGGCAAGCAAGTACGTGAGTGGATTATGGCAGCACCATTTCCAGCAGCTTTAGAAAAAGCAATTGCTGAAAACTATGAAATCTTGACTGCCAAATCAGGCAACGGCGCTACGTTTGCTGTTCGTTCATCAGCAACAGCAGAAGATTTACCAGATGCATCTTTTGCGGGCCAGCAAGAGTCGTTCTTAAATATTCAAGGCTTAGATAACATCTTGCACGCTATTAAAGAAGTATTTGCTTCTTTATATAACGACCGTGCGATTTCATACCGTGTACACAAAGGCTTTGTACATGCTGACGTTGCACTTTCAGCTGGTGTTCAACAGATGGTGCGTAGCGATATTGGCTGTGCAGGCGTCATGTTTACGATTGACACAGAGTCTGGCTTTAAAGATGTTGTGTTTATCACATCATCTTACGGCCTAGGCGAAACTGTCGTACAAGGTGCAGTAAACCCTGATGAGTTCTACGTACACAAACCAACGTTGGCGCAAGGTAAACCATCAATTGTACGCCGCACCATGGGTTCTAAATTGATTAAAATGGTATTCAGTGATGCAACTCGTGCTGGCAAAAGTACACATACCATCGACGTGGATCCAGCTGATAGCGACCGTTACTCATTATCAAATGAAGACGTGTTAGAGCTAGCACGTTATGCAATGACCATTGAACAACATTACGGTTGTCCAATGGATATCGAATGGGGTAAAAATGGTGTAGACAATAAGCTCTATATCTTGCAAGCACGTCCTGAAACCGTAAAGTCACAAGAAGCAGTGAACAACGTGACAGAGACATTCAAACTTAACAAACATAGCGAGAAACCACTAGTGGTAGGTCGTGCTGTTACGCAAAAAGTAGGCGTGGGCCCTGTACGTATCGTGCTTGACCCAGCAGATATGCACTTAGTGCAACCAGGTGACGTATTAGTTGCTGACATGACAGATCCTAACTGGGAACCAGTGATGAAACGCGCAAGTGCTTTAGTCACTAATCGTGGTGGTCGTACCTGTCATGCGGCGATTATCGCGCGTGAATTAGGTATCCCTGCAATTGTAGGTGCTGTTAACGCTACGGATGTATTACGTGAAGGTGAAATCGTTACCGTATCATGTGCTGAAGGTGAATCAGGATTTGTGTACCACGGCGAGATCGAATATGACGTAAGCACGCAAGCTGCTGCTGCTCTTAAACCAGCGCCATGTAAGATTATGATGAACGTTGGCAACCCAGATATGGCATTCAGCTTTGCTAAAACACCAAATGATGGCGTAGGCTTAGCTCGTTTAGAATTTGTGATTAACAACATGGTAGGTATCCATCCAAAAGCGATTTTGAACATGGATGCAATGCCAAGCGCGATTCAAACCACGATTAAAAATCGCTCACGCGGCTATGCTTCACCTAAACAATTCTATATCGACAAAGTAGCGGAAGGCGTAGCTACTATTGCAGCTGCGTTCTATCCAAAACCAGTTATTGTGCGTACTTCAGATTTTAAATCTAACGAATACAAAAAATTAGTAGGTGGCGAGATCTACGAGCCAGATGAAGAAAATCCAATGATCGGTTTCCGTGGCGCAGCACGTTACATGGCAGAAGACTTTAAAGAGTGCTTTGCAATGGAATGTGTTGCCATGAAAAAAGTACGTGATGAAATGGGTTTAACCAATGTTGAGTTAATGATTCCTTTCGTTCGTACCATTGCTGAAGCAAAAGCAGTGACTGAAATCATGGCTGCAAATGGTCTTAAACGTGGTGAAAATGGTTTACGCCTGATTATGATGTGTGAGATTCCGTCTAACGCGCTACTTGCAGAGCAGTTCCTAGCTTACTTCGACGGCTTCTCAATTGGTTCTAATGACCTAACACAGCTAACGTTAGGGATGGATCGTGACTCAGGCATCCTTGCAGATGGCTTTGATGAGCGTAACGATGCGGTAAAAGTATTATTGAAAATGGCCATTAGTACTTGCAACCGCTTAGGTAAATATGTGGGCATTTGTGGTCAAGGGCCTTCAGATCATCCTGACTTTGCGGAATGGTTAGTAGATGAAGGCATTAAGTCTATTTCACTTAACCCTGATACAGTCGTGGCAACTTGGCAGCTTCTGACCAAAAACAAAAGCTAGTCAATATGGATAAACTGTCATGATCAATCGTACCGCGTTCTTCATTTCGGACGGCACAGGTATTACGGCAGGCGCTCTAGGTAAGCTGCTAGAACACTTTCCTAGCACTCACTTTAAGCAAGTGCGCCTCCCGTTTACCAACACGCTTGAGAAGATAAGGCTTGCGCAAGAGGCGATTGCACTAGCGACAGAAGAAGATGGCGGTCGTCCAGTGGTGATTATGACCTTAGGCGACATTGCTTTACGTAACTCATTAAAGCAATGTAATGCCTACTTTATTGACTTGTTTAATACATTTATTGACCCTCTCGGCTTAGAGTTGGATCAAAAACCACTTACCGGTGCTGGTATTGCCCATAGCGTTATGGGCAGTAGCTACAATGAGCGCATGGAAGCAATTAACTTTACGCTTAATCATGACGATGGCATGACCAATAATGGTTTGGAAGAAGCCGAAGTGATACTCGTTGGTGTATCACGTTGCGGAAAAACACCGACTAGCGTTTACCTTGCCATGCAGTTTGGGGTTAAGGCAGCCAACTATCCGCTGATCCCTGAAGACTTCGAGCGCGGCACTTTACCTGCAGTATTACATAAACACTTAGGTAAGATTTTTGGTTTAACTATCAAAGCAGAACGGCTTCATGCAGTACGGAATGAACGCAGGGCTGGAAGCTTTTATGCTTCATTAGAAAACTGTCGTCAAGAGATTGCAACTGCTGAAAACTTAATGCGTACAGCAGGAATCACTTGGGCTGACTCCACGAGTCGCTCTGTTGAAGAACTTTCTGCAATTATTCTGGAAAAAATGAGACACCCTGCGATTAGCAAATAGCTAGCCATCCTCTTGAATACAATAAAAAAAGGTGCTTATCGCACCTTTTTTTATTGTATTGACGCTTAAGCCATCACTATTTCAAACTAGGCTTAATTTTACTCATAATTTCTGCTGCATTAGGTTTCACATCACTACTAAAGGCATAAACATCATTGCCCCCTGGCAAAATAACGTATTTAAAGAAATTCCAACTTGGCGACTGACCAGTTTTTGCAATTAATTGCCTATAAAACGGGTTTGCCGTTTTTCCAGTGACAGAGGATTTTGTAATCATCGGAAATTTAACTGAATAAGTTAACTTACAAAAGTCACCAATCTGCTTATCATCACTTAGCTCTTGCTTGAAGTCATTTGAAGGAAAACCAATCACTAAGAGACCACGATCCTTGTACTGACTATACAACCCCTCCAGCGCTTCAAACTGTGGTGTAAAACCACACCTGCTTGCCGTGTTAACAACTAAAATTGGTTTGTTTTGATAATCGCAAAGGTTAACTTTCTCACCTTGTAAGGTTGAAAATTGATGATTGTATAAATCAAGACAAGCCGCATTTGCCATATTAGCCACCGATAAAATAATCATTGAAAGTAACGCTGATAAGCTTACTTTTGAAGCTCTTGTTAATAAACGCATTTTACTCACTTAGGATATTAATAAAGTAGATGATGCTGTGACTAAGCTTTCAACAGAAAATTCAATATCATACGATTAATGTTTAACATACTGCACAGCAGCAACGCCTAATGCCGCCATCAACAATGCGCCGAACATATGAGTAAACGCATGGAAAGTGGCCAGGTGGTACTCGTGTCTATGCAACAATGATAAGCTTTCCCCAGTAAAAGCAGAGAATGTTGTGAGCCCTCCAAGAAAACCTGTCGTAACAAATAACCGCAAGCTTGGGTGATCTAAACTACCTAGGCCAATTAAACCCATCGCAACGCCCATTAACAAGCCACCGCTTAAGTTAGCGATCAGTGTTCCAAGTGGCAAATTAGGCAATATTGCATTAAACGCAATCCCTAGACCCCATCGACTCCATGCGCCTAACGCGGCGCCTAAACCTACAGCAACTGTATTTGTAAAATTTATTGCGGAATTCATATTCTTAAACCCAGATTAGTATGGTCGTATAGTAAAATCTTCTAATAAATATAGCCAATACTAGAATAAACATAAGAACTTTAGCGAGAAAATCATGGCAATGAAAGTGTTATTTGTGAGCTCCGAGGTTTTTCCACTGATAAAAACAGGTGGATTAGCGGATGTTAGCGGCTCTTTACCCAACGCCCTACAAGGCTTGGGGGTTGATATTCGCATACTGATTCCCGGCTACCCAGCTGTATTGAACTCATTGCAAGACCTAAAAACAGTGGCACACATAGACCACCTGCCTCATATTGGTCAGGCAGAATTACAAAGTGGCACGATTGCAGAAACGCAAGTCAAAGTAATGGTGATTAAGGCCCCTAATATTTATGAGCGAGATGGTGGCCCTTATGCAGATACACAAGGACTGGAATGGCAGGACAATCCAATCCGTTTTGGCGTATTGTCAAAAGTTGCGGCTATTTTAGCAAGCAACCAATCTCCAATGGCCGACTGGAAACCTGATATTGTTCATTGCAACGACTGGCAAACAGGACTCACTCCCGCATACATGAAGCTCACAGAACATGCTCAGGCTAAATCTATTATTAGTTTGCATAACATGGCATTTCAAGGCTGCTACCCTCCTCATTGGGTGACGAGCTTAGGTTTACCTAGCGCAGGGTTCAGTATCGAGGGATTTGAATATCACAACCAATTATCATTTTTGAAAGCTGGAATATTCTATGCTGATGGGATTTCAACCGTTAGCCCACGCTACGCACAAGAAATACAGACAACCGCCTTTGGTTTTGGATTAGAGGGACTACTCAGTAAAAGAGGAGATGAAATTAAAGGGATACTAAATGGCATAGAGACTGATGAGTGGAATCCAGAAACAGACCCATATTTAATCAAGAACTATAGTGCAACAAAACTAGCTGGTAAAAAACAGGTTAAAAAAGCATTGCAGCAAAAACTTGGGCTCGATACTGATGCAGACGCACCATTATTGGGCGTAGTTAGTCGCCTTACACATCAAAAAGGCTTAGACATGCTACTCCCACACCTGCAGAGTTTAATTGACCAAGGCTGCCAGTTTGCATTGCTAGGTGGTGGTGAAACTGAGTTGGAATCAGCCTTCTTAAAAGTTGCAGCGAACAATCCAAATCGCGTCAGCGCTACAATAGGTTATAACGAACCTTTATCTCACCAGATTATGGCTGGTTGCGATATGTTTATTATGCCTTCACGTTTTGAGCCCTGCGGCTTGAATCAGCTATATGGATTAGCTTACGGCACACCACCTATCGTTAATGCTACAGGCGGCCTTGCAGACTCGATTATCGATGCTAATACGGCGCACTTGGCAAATAACACTGCTAATGGATTTGTCATGGTTGAGGCAAGTGCAGATGGTTTAATTGCTAGCGTTCACCGAGCATTGGATATGTTCATGAACTCACCTAAAACTTGGAAGCAGTTACAAAAAAATGGAATGTCACAAAATCTGAGTTGGGATAAAAGCGCACAGGAATATCTGGCTTTGTATCAATCACTCATTTAAAACCACATCAAAAAGCAGGGGATGAAAGTTGGCATGCTTGATGCTTATATAAAATCAAGCTTACATATATCTCCTAAGCCGATTTTCTCCCCTTTGGGCGCCTTGATAGGCGCCCTCTTTTTTTATATTGCCTTGCGGTAATTACTTCACAATAAAATGTTCGCGGTAATACTTAAGCTCATCGATTGACTCATAAATGTCCGCCAACGCTTCATGGCGACTAGCTTTTTTAAAACCGGAATAAATCTCCGGCTTCCATCTGCGTGCAAGCTCTTTAAAAACACTCACATCTAAATTACGATAATGAAAGAAGCTCTCTAACTCTGGCATGTATCTCGCCATGAAACGCCGATCCTGACAGATAGAGTTACCGCACATCGGTGACTTATTAGCAGGAACATGTGCTTTCAGAAACTCAATCATCTGCGCTGAAGCTTCTGCTTCAGATAATGTAGAGGCTTTTACTTTATCTATCAAGCCGGAACGACCATGTGCGCCTTTGTTCCATGCATCCATACCATCTAATACTGCATCAGTCTGATGTACAACGAATACTGGGGACTCAGCGATTACATTCAAATCCGCATCGGTTACCACTGCCGCCAGCTCCAAAATACGGTCAGAATCTGGGAGCAAACCGCTCATTTCCATATCAAGCCAAATTAAATTATTCTGATTTGTCGTATTGTCTGAAGCTGTCATCATGATTTCCATTAAAATGAGTATTATTAAGTAAACTTGGTGAACCATCATATCTAAAATGCTTCACAATACATATATTAACTTAATTCAATTTTAAACGAACGATAAAATGGCTCAAACACTCACAATCACTTTCATTACATTGCTGGTTGCAACCACATTAGTGCGCATATGGCTTGGAAATAGACATATTGCACACGTGCAGTCGCATCGCAATCAAGTGCCTAACGCATTCAGCGAGAACATCGCGCTTGAAGCACACCAAAAAGCGGCAGATTACACCACCGACAAAACAAAACTAGCGCTCATAGAAGCTTCTATGCAGGCTATATTGTTGGCTGTGTTAACAATCGGTGGTGGCTTACAGTGGATTGATGAAGTATGGCGTAACCTCATCATTGACCATGAAATTGCACGCGGCGCACTCGTCATTGTGAGCGCTATGCTTGTAAGTAGTGTAATCGACTTACCATTTGAATATTACAAGACCTTTGTTGTAGATGAGAAGTTTGGCTTCAACAAAATGACACCCGCAATGTTTTTTAGTGACCTCATTAAACAAAGTGTAGTCGGCATCATTTTAGGTGCACCAATTCTTTTTGCAGCGCTTTGGTTAATGCAAGGTGCTGGTCAGTACTGGTGGTTGTACCTTTGGGTAATCTGGAGTGTATTTAATCTTTTGATGCTTGCAATTTACCCAACTTTTATCGCACCGTTCTTCAACAAGTTCACACCACTTGAAGATCAAAACTTGAAACTAAGAATTGAAATATTACTAACTAAATGTGGCTTTAAATCGCAAGGTTTGTTTGTAATGGATGGCTCAGCACGCAGTAGCCACGGTAACGCATACTTTACTGGCTTTGGTGCGTCAAAGCGTGTCGTGTTCTTTGATACTCTGCTTGATAGACTTAACCCAGATGAAATTGAAGCTGTACTCGCTCATGAACTGGGACACTTCAAACATCACCATGTGATTAAACGTATTGCAATGATGTTTTTTGTGAGCTTCCTAGGTTTAGCATTGCTTGGTTGGTTGATGAATCAGCCTTGGTTTTATTCAGGCCTAGGTGTAAGCCAAATGAGCAACTATATGGCATTGGTTTTATTTTTATTGGTTTCACCTGTATTCTTGTTCATATTAAGACCAATCATGGCAAGCTACTCACGCAAAAATGAATTTGAAGCTGACAGCTACGCTGCTAAGCATGCTAATGCTCAATATTTAATTGAAGCCTTAGTGAAGTTATATCGAGACAACGCGTCTACATTAACGCCTGACCCATTGCATTCTGCTTTTTATGACTCTCACCCACCAGCAAGTATTAGAATTTCGAAATTAGCGGCGTATACTAGTTAGCATCATTATTGAAAAGGTAATCCAGATGAAGTTATTGCGATATATAGTATTGCTGCTCATCACTAGTAGTGCTTCTGCTGAACCTTTTCAAGATGCAGACGCTTCAGCTGGAAAAATACTGGTTAATCAGCATTGCATCCGCTGCCACGCATCTAGTTATGGTGGTGATGGCTCTGGCATATATACACGTGAGCTACGTAAAGTAAAGAATTCCAAGGCTTTAGCTACACAAGTTCGTAATTGCAATACGATGTTGGGCTTGAAGTGGTTTGAAGATGAAGAGCTTAACGTTGCAAAATATCTTAATCAACAATACTATAAATTTACAGAATAGTGAGCACGTGAGTATCTCTAAAAATGCGCAAGATGAAACAAGCTTGCAAGGCACCGTCGTTGCCGCTTATGGCAAACGCTATCAAGTAGAACTCATTGACACCAAGCAACGAATCAGCTGTGTTACCCGTGGTAAAAAGACTGATCTCGCTTGTGGTGATTTGGTCACCCTCAAACTTACTGATAAGCATGAGGGGGTTGTCGAATCCACTCTGCCACGCAAAACTTTACTGTTTCGGAGCAATGCATTTAAAAGCAAAATGCTTGCAGCAAACGTCACACAGATTATTATTGTATTGGCGACACAGCCTAGTTTCTACGAGGCATTGCTCAATCGCTGTTTAATTGCAGCAGAAGCAGCAGGGATTAAAGCGCTGATCGTTCTCAACAAGTGCGATTTAGCCGATAACCACGATGCGTTACAAAAACTGGCGCTATATACTAAATTAGGCTATCAAGTACTACCCTTATCAGCAAAAGAAGATATATCAAGTCTTAGACCGTATTTGCAGAATGAAGTCAGTATTTTGGTGGGTCAATCTGGCATGGGGAAATCAACCATGATTAACGCATTGTTACCTAATGAAGCAGTACGGACTCAAGAGGTAAGCCAAGTGCTAGACAGCGGCAAGCATACAACGACTGCTGCTCACCTTTACCATCTTGATGAGAATAGCCGGCTAATTGACTCTCCAGGTTTACAAGAGTTTGGATTGCATCATTTGAGCACAGATGAACTTGAGCACGCATTTATCGAATTCAGACCATTACTTGGAAAATGCAGATTTAATAACTGTAAGCACCTACAAGAGCCTGACTGTGCAATCACAGAGGCACTAGCCCAGAATACAATATCGGCAGAAAGATTGGCAATTTATAAAATGTTACGTACTGAGATTACTCACTCAGCACATTAATTCATCACAGGTATGGTATGACAACGGCATTCATTACTCACCCTGACACTTTATTACACATTATGGATGGTAATCATCCGGAATCGCCTGCACGCATCACAGCAATTAAAAACTATCTCATTAAACAAGATGTTTATAATCATTTAGCCATCTACGAATCACCAGTGGCGACAGATGCTCAATTGGCGAAAGTTCATAGCACTGATTACATCGCGCGTATTCGCGCACTATCGCCAAAAGCTGGATTAGTAAGGTTAGATCCAGACACGGCGATGGGGCCTATGAGCTTATCTGCGACACTGCATGCTAGTGGTGCCGCAATATTAGCGACAGATATGGTGATGCAGGGAAAGGCCGCCAATGCTTTTTGCTGTACTAGACCGCCAGGACATCATGCGGGCAGAGCCAATAGTGCAGGCTTTTGTATCTTCAATCATATTGCTGTTGGCGTTGCCCATGCCTTAACGCAATACAAAGTTAAACGTGTTGCAATTATTGATTTTGATGTACATCATGGAGACGGAACTGAAGATATCTTTAAATATAACCCACAGGTGATGCTTTGCTCCACGTTTCAACATCCGTTTTATCCACATCGTGGATTTGATAGCCGAACCAAGACCATGATTAACGTACCATTAGCAGCCAATGCAGATGGAAAAACATATCAGCAAGCATTCAGTCATAAATTTCTGCCCGCCCTTAACCAATTTAAACCTGAAATCATTTATGTATCCGCAGGATTTGACGCACACGTTGATGATCCGCTTGCTGGGATGAACTTAATCGATCAGGACTATATATGGATGACAGAATTTATTAAGCAAGTAGCGAAACAACATGCACAAGGCAGAATCGTTTCCTTACTGGAAGGTGGGTACCACCTTCCAGCACTAGCCAAAGCCGCTAGTGCTCATATCACTTCACTCATGTTGGCATAAATGAAGTATTTACGTAAATTTTGCAGACGTAAAGCATGCAATTTCTAATGAAATAATGAGTGGGAAAATTATCCAAAGATAAAGTAATAAATAGTCAGGATTACACTACAAAATCTCTATACCGTGAGTTTAGAGAATGTAAAATGAGACTAACATCAATGAGGTGCAACAGCATCAAGGATCAAACCAATTGATTGATATTCGTAAAGAACAAATTCCCGCATCCTCTTTAGGGTTGGGTATGTTTGTCTGTGAGCTTGATCGGCCATGGCTTGGCACACCGTTTCTACTGGAAGGCGTGTTAATTGAAGACGAGTCACAAATTGCCACGATTGCAGCTTTATGTGAGTTTGTCTATATTGACCGCACCGTTTCGCTTGGTCAGCACTATTTGGCTCCCCCTAAAAAATCAGTCGCTATTAAACACAATGCATCGGCCCCGATCCATCAGTCTATGGTGTTAAACACTACTAGCCATGGAGTACATGCAGGGGATAAAAAGATAGACGGCAATAAAGAACAGCGCTCCTTCTTTAATATCATCAGAGAAATTCAAGACTTCAATCAGACTATCCAACAAACATCTAACCAGAACAAAGCAATTTTCAACTTAAGCTACTTAAGCCAAGAAGCGGCAATTAATACAGAGAGCGCACCAACAGGTTTATCTTTGTCTAAACAAATTAAGACTGATTTATCAAACTTTGTACTTGGTTTAAAAGGCTGGCGTCAGTCATGGAAAAAGAAAAGTCGTCAAACTGAGTCATCAGTAACACAAGGTAGAGAAATCTCAGATGCAAACAAAGCCGATTATTTGCAACAGATGGCGATTGAAGAAAAATATCCCGTAGAAGAAGAAATTGCCACCATCTACCCTGTTTATGAAAAAACACAATTAGCTACTCAAGCGTTCTTCAATGCGATGGCAGAAAACCAGCTGGTAGATCTAAGTAAAGTTGATGAGGCGCTGAATGATATGGTAGATAGTATTGAGCGTAATTCAGATGCATTAGTATGGCTGGCTCGTTTAAAGCAAACTGATGATTACTCTTATAATCACGCGCTCAATGTTTCGATTACATTGATGGCACTCGCAAACTTTATGGCACTGCCAAAGAAACAAATTAAAGATTTAGGTTTAGCTGGTTTATTACAAGACATAGGGAAAGTTAAAATCCCTAAAGACCTGCTACAAAAAAAGGAAAAAATCACTGCGGAAGAATATGAGGTGTTTAAAAAACATGTAGACCATGCTTTAGCACTGCTAGAAGTGACTAATAATATTTCTAGCACGACCATGATTACAGTGTCACAACATCATGAGCGGATTGATGGCAGTGGCTATCCGTATCAGCTTAAAGGTAAACAAATTAGCCTAACGGGGCAAATGTCAGGACTTATCGACACTTACTGTGCGCTTACTAGCAACAAAGCCTATGCAAAAAGTGTTTATAACCAGTTTGCGCTAGAAAAAATACATGCACTGCGAGACACCAAGTTTGATGGCCACTTGATTGATCAATTAGTACAATTCTTAGGCATGTATCCTGTCAGCTCTTTAGTTGAGCTAAACTCTGGCGAGGTTGGTGTGGTCATTCAACAGAACAGCGTTCGTCGCCTACTACCCAAGGTCATGGTTTTACTCAACCCAGATAAAACAAAAAACGAATATCCACCAACACTAAACTTAATCAACCTACCATTAACGCCAAGCGGAGAGCCTTACAAAATTGTCAGGGGATTACCGCCTGATAGCTATGGTCTCAATATTAACAACTACTTTAGCTAAACTACCAACGATTCAATATGAAAAACCAAGAAGAAATCTACAGCATAATAGATCAAGAATTTACACTAGACATTTCACCCAACTATTTACTGACCATCATGAAGGGTTACCGATTAGGCCCTACTGACCTTTCTGGCCCTTATCATTACGAAGCAATCACACTAGAACAGATTGCTAAAGATCACTTTAATGCCAACAATACGCCAAATAGATTCCTAAATGTTTTACAACAATGGCCTCAGCAATTAAATTGGTCGCAACTCAACCAATATATTGATGAGTTACTACATAGTTGGCTGCAAGATTATAAAACTGGCGCACAACTTCAAGACGCATTGGTGCTCAGCCAATGTATTAAGCTGCAGTCTGAAATCAACACAGATTCGACTACTCCAGTCTGTGACGATAAATTTCACCTTGTACTAGTGCATCTACTCGCGATTGCTACCAACCAGTTTGATCAATATCAGCGCGACTACTCAAAGAGCTTTGATGTAACGACAAGATTACCAAACCACAACGTAATGCTAACGCTCATTAAAAAAGCAGAAGCTGAGCACATAAGCCTAGGTTTACTTTTACTAAATCTGAATATTAATTCTGAAAAAGAGAGAAAGATAAACGCTGACCAATCAAAACTCTCATTGGCGGCTGTCGATTTAATTCAACAACATCTGAGCCAAGATACTAGGCTGTTTTACATAGGGCCGAACGAGTTCGGAATTCTGATTGAGAATTTGCACTTCCCTGCACAGTTGAGTTTAATTGCATCAGAGCTCATTCACGCATTTGAGTCATCATTGCCATTAGTCAATAATAGCCTCATCGTTAAACCATACTTTGGTGGAGTGACGACGTTCAAACACACTTCAAAAACACACTCACTGTATGAGTGTGCAAAACTAGCATTGCATCATGCAATGATTAATCATTATCAAATTGAAATGTATGACCAGCACATTACTAGTGTGTTTTCCAGCACACACTCACTTGAAGAAGCGATAATTGAAGCCTTACAGAATAACGAGTTAGAAGTTTACTTACAACCAATTGTAAGTTTGCCTCATCATGATCTTAAAATTGCAAGCTGTATCAGTGCTGAACTGTTGTTGCGCTGGCATCACCCTGAATGGGTTGGTGTTTCACCGATGCGTCTCATCGATACGATCTACAAAAAAGGATTTGGCAAAATTTTCATCCGCTGGCTAATTAATACGGCATGTCAGCGTATCGCAGAAATTGTCACGACACATCAAAAGAGCTTTTCACTAACAGTCAACTTATCTTCTCCAGACTTATTGGATGCTGACCTCCCAGAACTCATTTCACAATCCATTGCATTATGGGACATTCCAGCAAAGTCTCTTGTGATTGAAATAACAGAAAGTGATTTACTACTAGACGAAAAGAAAGCAATGTCGGTCATTCATAGAATTTCTGAACTTGGCTGTTCATTTGCGTTAGATGACTTTGGGACTGGCTATTCATCTATGACGCGATTACGCAACATGCCGATTAGCTTAGTTAAAATCGACCAATCCTTTGTGAAACAAATCGAACAATCCAGCCAAGATAGAGAAATAGTGCTCTCTATTATTCAATTGGCCCACAGTTTAGGTAAAACCGTGGTGGCAGAAGGGGTTGAAAATTTGAATTGCCTTAATATACTGAGTGAAATGCAATGTGACAAAATCCAGGGCTATTACTACTCAAAATCAATGTCACTAGATGATTTCAACGTATGGCTTCCAAACTTTGAAAGCCAACAAGTTCCTCTTAATTAGTCAGCTTTACCAATATTCAGCTCAAATAATAGGCAATCAATCTCTGAACCAACAACAGTAAAGAGTGAGGGTATAATAGCGTTTGTTTATTACGTTTAGCATGACTGAGCGTACTATTAAAATCTCTATTTAATGATAATCCAATATGCATATTACTACCCGCCTAGAATTTGACGCAGGCCATCGTATTCCCAATCACAAGAGTCAGTGTAAAAACTTGCATGGTCATCGATATGCTATCGAAATTACACTGTCTGGCGATATTATCACTGCAGAAAATACTTCTGATAACGGGATGGTGATGGATTTTTCAGATGTAAAGGCAATTGCAAAAGATGCTGTTGTTAACGTCTGGGATCATGCATTTTTAGTATACCAACACGATACAGAAGTTTTAAACTTCTTAAACACACTTAAAAATCATAAAACAGTTGTATTTCCAACTGTCCCTACTGCTGAAAATATGGCCGCAGAAGCTTTTAGAATTCTAAAAGCACGTTATCAGGACACATATGGTAATCATCTGAAGTTAGAAAAAGTGCGTTTATACGAAACACCAAACAGCTGGGCAGACGCATTAGGCTAATTAAGGCTTAACTGTCTGACTTAATTGCTTGGCATTGCTTTAAGTTCAGCGATTAGCGCATTACGCCAGTTAGGAATAGTGACTGAGAAGTCTCTATGCAATCGATGACAATCTAAACATGAATTAGCCGGGCGCACAGCCGGGGTTGGATACTCTGCTGTGGTAATTGCCTGAATGTTTTCTACCTGTACTTTAAGCGGCTGCCAGCCCTTTACTGACCGCAAATGCGAGTACTCTTCTACGATTGCAGTAGCAAACCCATGCCAAGTGGTAAAACCTGCATTCACAAGGTGATATACACCAGACACATCCCCATGCCATTGACCCAGCACCTGAACAATCGTATCAGCAATACTATGGCTACTGGTTGGCGCACCAGCCTGATCGCCCACGATACTCATTTGGTCACGCTCTTTAGCTAAGCGCAGAATCGTATTGAGAAAGTTCTTACCGTAGGCACCATACACCCATGAGGTTCTAAAAATAAGGTGTGGCAATCCGACTGAACGAATAGCTTCTTCTCCAGCCAGTTTAGATTTCCCATAAACACTCAAAGGTGCGGTAGCATCATCCTCAACGTAGAGACCAACCTTATTGCCTGCATAGACATAATCTGTTGAAAGATGAATGAGCCTAGCACCAAGTTTGGCCGCTTCTTCAGCTAGCACGCCAGGCGCTACTGAGTTAATCGCATAAGCAAGCCCAGGCTCCGTTTCGGCTTTATCTACAGCGGTATAGGCTGCTGGGTTGATAATCAAATCAGGCTTAATAGCCTGCACTACATCGCGTATTGCTTGCTGATTAGACAAGTCTAACTGGTATCTATCAAGGCAGACTAATTCGCCAAATAAGGTATGACGCGCAGAAAACGCTTGCTGCAACGCATGCCCAACTTGCCCACTGATACCAGTTAATAATATTTTCTTGTACATTCAATACTTTGCAATTAACAGTTTTTATTCAAACACATCGGCATCAGCCAAACTTAAGCCTAACTGATCCTTAGCAGACAACGCAGGGCTAAAATAGTCTGTCAAAGCAGACATGGGCCATTTAATAGCAAGTGATGGATCATCCCATCTAATACAGCGCTCATGTTGAGGTGCGTAATAATCCGTCGTTTTATATAAGAACTCAGTATTATCTTTCAACACTAAAAATCCGTGTGCAAAACCCTCAGGCACCCACATTTGACGTTTGTTTTCAGCAGATAAAACAGCACCTACCCATTGACCAAAAGTTTTAGATTGTTTGCGTAAGTCCACAGCAACATCAAATACTTCGCCTGCAACAACGCGCACTAACTTACCCTGTGGCTGCTGAATTTGGTAATGTAAGCCACGCAGCACATTAGCGGCAGACTTTGAATGATTATCCTGCACGAATTGTGTTTTAACGCCAGTTAATTGCTCGAACGTACGTTGGTTAAAACTTTCGAAGAAAAACCCTCTATCATCACCAAATACTTTAGGCTCCAATATCAACACATCTGGAATTGCAGTTTGAATCGCTTGCATTTAATACACCTGTTCAGTCAGTAGCATTTTTAAATATTGGCCATATGCGTTCTTAATATAACGATTAGCTAACTGATCTAGCGCTGCAGCATCGATATATTGCATTCTATAAGCTACCTCTTCAGGACTTGCCACTTTTAAACCCTGACGTTTTTCTATGGTTTCAATGAACAATGAAGCCTCCAGCAGCGACTCATGCGTCCCGGTATCAAGCCATGCAATGCCACGCCCCATCACCTCTACCTGTAAATCACCACGTTCTAGGTACGCCCTATTCACGTCAGTAATTTCCAACTCACCTCTTGGTGATGGTTTCAATTGTTCAGCGATACTAATCACGTCGTTATCATAGAAGTACAAGCCGGTAACAGCATATCTAGACTTAGGTACAGCTGGCTTTTCCTCTAAACTAACCGCTTGCCCTTGCGCATTAAATTCCACCACACCATAGCGCTCAGGATCACTGACAGGGTATGCAAAAACAGTAGCACCACTCTTGATGGCTGCAGCAGCCTGCGTTTTAACAGCTAACTCATGTCCGTAGAAAATATTATCGCCAAGCACTAGCGCGCAGCTATCATTGCCAATAAACGATTTACCAATGATAAACGCTTGTGCCAAACCATCTGGTGATGGTTGTACCGCAAATTTGATTGAAATGCCCCATTGACTGCCATCACCAAGCAACTGCTGAAAGCGTGGCGTGTCTTCTGGAGTAGAGATCACCAAAATATCACGAATGCCCGCTAGCATTAGCGTCGTTAAAGGATAATAAATCATCGGCTTATCATAAACAGGTAATAACTGTTTCGAGACAACCTGTGTGACTGGATGCAACCGTGTACCAGAACCGCCCGCTAAAATAATACCTTTCATGCCATTTCCTCACCACGTTCTGAATAGTGTGTTTGAATCCAGTTTCTATAATCACCACTAGTAATGTTGTTCACCCAGTCTTGATGTGCCAAATACCAGTTCACAGTTTTCTCTATGCCAGTTTCAAAAGTTTCCGCAGGTTTCCAACCAAGTTCAGTAGCAATTTTTGTCGCATCAATCGCATAACGCAGATCATGTCCGGGACGATCAGTCACGTATGTAATAAGATCTGCATAAGACTGTCCATCCGCACGCGGTTGTTTAGCATCGAGCATGCGGCATAGTGTTCGTACAATATCAATATTGGTTTTTTCATTCCAGCCACCAACGTTGTAAACCTCGCCAACTTTACCAGCCTCCAGTACACGCCTAATGGCTGCACAGTGGTCTTCAACATACAGCCAATCGCGCACTTGCAACCCATTGCCATAAACAGGCAAAGGCTTACCCGCCAATGCATTGTGAATAACGAGCGGAATTAACTTTTCAGGAAAGTGATAAGGTCCGTAGTTATTTGAGCAATTGGTCGTTAATGTAGGCAGGCCATAAGTATGATGATACGAACGCACTAAATGATCAGATGATGCTTTTGAGGCTGAGTAAGGGCTATTGGGCGCATACGGTGTAGTTTCTGTAAACGCAGCATCATCTTTACCTAATGAACCATAAACCTCATCGGTGGACACATGCAAGAAACGAAAGCCTGCTTTACCGGCAGCATTTAAGGTACCCCAATAAGCACGAACCGCTTCAAGCAAGTGAAATGTTCCTACAATATTCGTTTGAATAAAGTCTTCCGGTCCATGTATTGAGCGATCTACATGACTCTCAGCCGCAAAATTCACTACCGCACATGGTTTATGTTCGGCTAACAAATTTGCGACTAAATGCTGATCACCAATATCACCATGCACAAATAGATGATGAGGGTTATGTTCCAAAGAAACTAGGTTTTCCAGATTACCCGCATAGGTCAATTTATCTAGATTAACCACATGACCTAAACCTTGTTTTACCCACGCCAATACAAAATTCGAGCCTATGAAACCAGCTCCGCCAGTCACAAGAATTGTGTTATTCATCATTTATTACTTTCTTAAATTTACTCATTCTTAGCCCTGCTTAATTAAGCTAGACCTCAACTATTCCAAACGCAGTTACCTGATTTTGCAAGACCAGCCAAATATGCCTCATGATCAGCAAGTTCATCAGTAGTCGCATGCTTGATTATGAGTGGCGCATGACTTATCGCACTCATTTCAGCAACGCTTTGGCTAGGCTGATCTAATCCAATCATCAAGCTCTCTTGGCCGCGCGTCATCGCCATATAGACATCAGCCAACAGCTCGGCATCGAGTAACGCGCCATGCAAAGTTCGCCTAGAGTTATCAATACCAAAATGCTTACACAACGCATCTAGATTGTTACGCTGACCAGGCCGCATCTCTTTTGCAATTTTAAGGGTATCGGTAATTTTGGCAGTAATCGATTCAACCTTTTTCTGCCCTATTAGACCTAACTCACAATTCAAGAAACCAACATCAAATGGCGCGTTATGCATGATCAGCTCAGCATCCGCAATAAATGCAATCAGCTCATTCGCTATGTCTGCAAAACGTGGTTTATCTTGCAAGAACTCAAGTGAAATACCGTGCACCTCTTGTGCACCTTGGTCAATTTCACGGTCTGGATTTAAATAATAATGAAAATGATGCTTGGTTAAACGTCTATTGACAACCTCGACGGCTGCAATCTCAATCACACGATGCCCTTGAGCATGATACAAACCTGTGGTTTCAGTATCTAAGAAAATCTGCCTCATGGCGCACTAACTCCCTTTTGCAAAATTTGCTCTACCCCCTTGTTAGCGAGCATATCAGCACGCTCATTTCCTACGTTACCAGCGTGTCCTTTGACCCACACCCACTCAACCGTATGTTGCTGTGCCAGCACATCCAGAATGCGCCATAAATCATCGTTCTTCACTGGCTTCTTATCCGCTGTGCGCCAGTTACGCGCTTTCCAGCCAATGATCCATTCAGAAATACCTTTCTGCACATACACAGAATCAGTAAACACTTTTGCATGACAGGCACGCTTTAATGCCTCTAAAGCACGGATCACTGCAGTAAGCTCCATGCGATTGTTTGTTGTCAGCAACTCACCGCCACACAGTTCTTTCTCATGCCCATCGTAACTAATCCAAGCACCCCACCCACCAGGGCCAGGGTTACCTTTACATGCACCATCTGCATAAATTTCTACGGTAGAACGTTTAGCTGCTACTTCTGTTGTCATCAATCAAATTTCACATTATTCATCAATTAATGATGATTATAGAACATCACAGCGCTGAGTACCTTTAATAGAGTTAAATATTGATGCAGACAGCATCAATTTAATACAAAAAATTTGTGCCAGAAATCTCCATGGCAAAGATGTGTAATATTTATTAAACAAATGCGTAATTCAGCCGTTAACTGAATATATATGAATTTAATACCAGTTAATCAAAACTAATTGAGTACAAAATTTTAAGCTATAAAGTTAATTAACGATAAGTTTCAATAATAAAGTCGGAATGTAATATGCAAAAAGCGGTCACTTATTTCACCTTATCACTCATTTGTTTTTTTATAAGTATAGGTACAAGCTCGGCCGCCAATTGGGCTAAGCTTAATGAGAACAGCACATCAAAATTAATGATAGATAAACAATCTATCTTAGAGAAAGATAAACTAAAGCGTGCCTGGGTAAAAATTGAATACAAAACTATTCAGAAAAATTTAGAGTCGCCGGATACACAATATAATCTTTCTAAACTACTGTGGTATTTTGATTGCCCGGCACAAAAATCTGCAGCTACACAGGTATTCCAGTACTTAAATACTGAACTTGTGAACTCTGCTGCGATTGATAATGTTAAAGACGCTAAATTTATCGAACCAGTGCCAGAATCTGATTTTGATCGTGCAATGCAGTATGTATGCTCAGCAAATAAAAGTTCAGGTACAAAAGCGGCAACACCGACGCCCCCAAAGACTCCTTCAGCAGACACGAAAACTGAAACCAATGCTAGTACTAAGGCTGCTCCTACAGAAGATAAACCAGTAGATAGCAAACCGACAGAAGTTAAGCCAGCTGATAAAAATACAGCAAAACCTATCAATAAAAAAAATGAAGGCATCAAAAAGCCTGTTACCTGGAATTACGAGGGAAAAGAAGGCCCAAGTAACTGGGGAAAATTAAGTAGCGAATTTTCAATGTGTGATGCTGGCAGCAGTCAATCACCTATTGATATAGAAGAAAGCTTAGATGCAAATTTAAAGCCTTTAAAATTGCTGCAGAAGTTCCCAGTGAAAGACATTTTGAAAACTAATCACTCTTTACAGCTAAACTTTAGGGATGGCAATATTGTAGCGATAGACAATATGACCTTTAAGTTGAAACAGATCAACTTTCACACACCTAGCGAACACAGCATCAAAGGAAAGTCCTTTCCTCTCGAAGCGCAATTTCTTCATACTGACACCAAAGGCAACACTGCAATTGTTGCCGTTCTTTTCAGAGAGGGAAAAGCTAACCCTGCATTAGAAAAAATCTTAAAACAATTACCAACCGAGAGTGACAAACCGGCCACACTAAAATCAAGAGTGCTTGCGAGTGAAATGATGCCAAGTAATCAAGACTACTATCGGTTTAGCGGCTCACTCACCACACCGCCTTGTACTGAAGGTATACGCTGGATTTTAATTAAAACACCAATCACAGCAACCAAAGCGCAAATAGAGGCGATAGCTGAAATAACGCCACAAAACAATCGTCCCTTACAAGCACTGAATGGTCGCCTCATTGTTGATTAAACTAATTACCCTCATCCACGAGGTGACTCAACCCTCTACAAGCTTATAATAAAAAAGCACCTAGTAGTCACCAGGTGCTTTTCAGTTCGAGTATTTTAAACAAAAATACTTTTCAAGATTTGATCAATCGCTTATTTTTTATCCCTTAGATTAGCTGCAATACGCATTCTCAACGCATTAAGCTTAATAAAGCCGCCTGCATCTTTTTGGTCATATGCACCTTTGTCATCTTCAAAAGTTGCGATGTTAGGGTCGAATAATGAGTTAGTTTTACTATCACGGCCAGTCACAATCACGTTGCCTTTGTATAGCTTCACGCGCACCCAGCCATTCACAGTGTGTTGTGTATGATCAATTAGCGTTTGCAATGCAAGACGCTCTGGACTCCACCAGTATCCGTTGTAAATCATGCTAGCGTAACGTGGCATCAAATCATCTTTTAAGTGAGCGACTTCACGGTCTAAGGTTATGGACTCAATTGCACGGTGCGCTTTAAGCAAAATAGTACCGCCTGGCGTTTCATAGCAACCACGTGACTTCATGCCTACATAGCGGTTTTCAACTAGGTCTAAACGGCCTACTCCGTGCTTACCGCCAATTTTATTTAGATGCGCGAGCAAGTCGTGCGCTTTCATCGGCTCGCCATTTAAGCTCACTGGGTCACCGTTTACGTATTCAATATCTAAATACTCAGCAGCGTCAGGTGCCTTTTCTGGACTAACACTCCAGCGCCACATAGAATCTTCAGCTTCTGCAGCCGGGTTCTCTAAATGACGACCTTCGTAAGAAATATGCAATAAGTTTGCATCCATACTGTATGGACTACCACCCTGCTTATGCTTCATATCCACCGGGATACCGTGCTTTTCAGCATAAGCCATTAATTTTTCACGGCTGAGCAAATCCCACTCACGCCATGGTGCAATGATTTGAATATTTGGATTTAACGCATAAGCACCAAGTTCAAAGCGCACTTGGTCATTACCTTTACCGGTGGCACCATGTGAAATTGCATCGGCATTAGTATCACGCGCCACTTCAATTAAACGCTTAGCAATCAGCGGACGGGCAATAGAAGTGCCTAACAAATACTCACCCTCGTACACAGTATTAGCGCGGAACATTGGGAACACAAAGTCACGTACAAACTCTTCTCGCACGTCATCAATAAAAATCTCTTTTACACCAGCAGCTTTTGCTTTTGCACGCGCAGGCTCTAACTCTTCGCCCTGACCCAAATCGGCTGTGTAAGTCACCACTTCGCATTTGTATTCATCTTGCAGCCATTTCAAAATAACTGAAGTATCTAAACCACCTGAATAGGCCAACACTACTTTATTTACTTTACTCATGATCTCTTTCTATCTATAGATATTTAGCAATTCACTACTAACCTAGGTTAAATGCCGATATTCACAAACATCAACTTCAACTCAAGTTGTCAGTTGCTAATTAAACTTTTCCTAATAACAAATATTCCATCAATGCTTTTTGGGTATGTAACCTATTTTCAGCTTCATCCCACACCACACTTTGTACACCATCAATTACCTCTGCAGAGACTTCCTCACCACGATGTGCTGGCAAGCAATGCATGAATAAGGCATCTTTAGCTGCAACGCGCATCATGTCGCTATCTACTTGCCAGTCGGCAAAGTCGCGCATACGCTCTTCGTTTTCCGCTTCAAAACCCATACTTGTCCATACGTCAGTAGTCACCAAGTCAGCACCGCGCGCCGCATCCATCGGGTCAGCAAATACTTCAAAATGATCTGTACCGTACAAATTGGCACGCTCTGGCTCTACTTCATAACCTGGTGGCGTAGAAACATGTACATTGAAATCTAATAATTCCGCTGCCTGTAACCAGGTGTGACACATATTATTACTGTCACCAATCCAAGCGACCGTTTTACCTTCAATGGACCCACGATGTTCGATATAAGTAAAAATATCTGCAAGAATCTGGCATGGATGGTATTCATTCGTTAAGCCATTAATCACAGGAACGCGCGAATTTGCAGCAAAGCGCTCGATGATTTCTTGCTCGAAAGTACGAATCATCACTAAATCACTCATACGAGAAATCACTTGTGCAGCATCTTCTACTGGCTCACCGCGGCCTAACTGAGAGTCTCTGGTATTTAAGTAAATCGCAGAGCCTCCAAGTTGCTGCATACCAGCCTCAAATGACAAGCGTGTACGTGTACTAGCTTTTTCAAAAATCATCACTAATGTGCGATCTTGCAATGGCCAGTACTGTTGGTAATCCTTAAATTGGCTTTTGATCCAACGTGTACGCTCAAAGACATACTCAAGCTCGTCACGATTTAAATCATTAAATTGTAAAAAATGTTTTATTGCCATCATAGTTGGTAGTTCAAGTTTTATTAAAACTGACTACAGTTTAGTTATGTTATAAATGATTTATTGTGATAAAAATGTTTTTATTAACACAGACAAACGTTGTACTAACTCTTTTGCTTCAGCTTCATTCATGACTAGTGGAGGCAGCAAACGAATCACCTTTTCAGCTGTTACGTTAATCAGCAATTTTGACTCTAAGGCCATTTTTACTAACTCGGCACATGGGCGGTCTAACTCAATGCCAATCATTAATCCAGCGTTACGCACCGTTACAACACCTTGGGTACCTTTAAACTCAGCAATAAAATCTTCACGTATCAAATTGCCAATTTTTTCAGCATTTTCACGTAAATGTTCTTCTTCTATAATATTTAAGGTCGCAAGCCCAGCAGCCGTCGCTAGAGGATTGCCACCAAAGGTTGAGCCATGCTTACCATAGGTAAATACATCAGCAGCCTTACCACCTGCTACACAAGCACCAATCGGCACGCCTGAACCTAAACCTTTGGCAAGACTCATGACATCAGGTTTAATAGCAGTATGCTGAAAAGCAAACCAAGTACCTGTTCGCCCAATGCCTGTCTGCACTTCGTCCAGCATCAACAACCAACCATTAGCGTCACAAATCTGACGCAATTGTTCTAAATATGCACCGGCATCTTTAGGAATATTGATACCACCCTCGCCTTGTACAGGCTCAACCAATATAGCAACAACATTAGGGTGATGTAGCGCCACTTGCTTAACAGCTTCCACATCATCATAAGGTACCCGTATAAAGCCGCTCACTAATGGATCAAATCCAGCCTGAACTTTGCGATTACCTGTTGCAGAAAGCGTTGCTAATGTACGGCCATGAAACGATTGATCCATGACGATAATTTCTGGCGTATTAATACCTTTATTGTGTCCGTAAAGGCGCGCTAATTTAATGGCAGCCTCATTGGCTTCGCAGCCTGAGTTGCAAAAAAACACTTTATCCATGCCTGACACTTCACACAGCTTATCTGCCAATGCCTCTTGCTCAGCAATATTGTAGATATTGGAAACATGAATTAACTTAGCAGCCTGTTTGGCAATTGTATCTACCAATCTGGGGTGTGCATGACCTAAGCCGTTGACTGCAACGCCTGATAGTGCATCAAGATATTGATTGTTCTGGTTATCCCATAGCCACACGCCTTCACCTTTTACAAAGGTAACTGGCTGACGCATATAGGTGTTCATTAAATGGTCTGACATTATTATTTACTCAAATACAAATGATTAAGCAAGGCTAAACCCACGTTAACTTGATCGCAGGTAACCCACAAAAAATAAAAATCCCGCAATTCATCAATGAATGAAGAATCGCGACAACATGTTTGGTTTATTAATTAAAAACAGTGACGATTATATTTTTACTGAGGGTAAAGAAACTCTCACGAGAGTAGCTGAAAACCTCACTATTGGCAAGTTTTACAGCACAAAACTTATAGATAATTATATAATAATGACTTGATAAAAATAGCAATTTAGGCAAAAATCGCCATCCCTGAAATTTTAACTGCCAATCATATTTTCATATGGCATCTTTAACTTTGGTTTCAACTTTGGTTTCCCAAGAAGACACAAGCCCTCAACTTCCAGTCGCCTGGTATGTGGATGAAAAAATTTATGCTATTGAACAACAGCATCTATTTTCGCATGCACCACATTACCTTGGGCACGAGTTAATGGCACCGAATGTCGGCGACTACCACGTACTAGACTGGATGGGACAAGCAAAAAGCTTGGTACACCACCAAGATGGCATTAATGCCATCAGCAATGTGTGCAGACATCGCCAAGCACTCATGCTAAAAGGCAGAGGACAAACAAAAAACATAGTCTGTCCTCTACATCGCTGGACCTATGACCTTGAAGGAAAACTCTTAGGCGCGCCTCACTTTGAGCAAAACCCCTGCCTGAATCTTGATAAAAAAACTTTACAAAACTGGCAAGGTTTACTGTTTGATACCAAACGAGATATCGCAAAAGACCTTGCAAACTTAGGGTGCAAACAAGACTTTGATTTTACAGGCTACATGTTAGACCGTGTGGCGGTTGAAGAGTATAACTTCAACTGGAAAACTTTTATTGAAGTGTACTTAGAAGACTACCATGTTGGCCCGTTTCACCCTGGACTCAATCAGTTTGTTAATTGTGAACAGCTAAACTGGGAGTTTGCTGCCAATTACAGCGTACAAACTGTGGGTTTCAAACAGTCACTTAACAAAGCTGGCTCACCAACTTACCAAGCTTGGCAAGAACAGGTAGCAAAATACCATTCAGATAAAACACCCAAATATGGCGCAATCTGGATGGTGTATTACCCATTCCTGATGATTGAATGGTATCCGAACGTATTAGTTGTATCGCACATTATTCCGCGAGGCGTTAACGCATGTACTAATGTGGTTGAATTTTACTATCCAGAAGATATTGGTTTATTTGAACGCGAATATGTTGCCGCACAACAAGCCGCCTATGAGGAAACCGCGGTAGAAGACAATGACATTTGCCAACGCATGCATGATGGTCGCCACGCCCTATTTGCACAAGGTATTGATGAGCGCGGCCCATACCAACACCCGATGGAAACTGGCATGGAGCATTTTCATCAATGGTACCGCCAGCAAATGCAACAGTATATTCCATCAGCTTAAGCTTGATTCAAGCTGAGCGCCGTCTATGAATCATTGCACATGAAAAAATCTGGCTACGCCCTACCTAATTTAGGTAGCCTATGGATGCTGGTAGCCGCTTTGGGGTTTGCTATCATGGGCGCGCTTGTTAAACTCGGCGCCCAAAAATTCAGTAGTGCGGAACTCGTATTTTATCGTTCATTGTTCGGGTTAGTGTTTATCGGCTTGTTCATTTTTTATAAGAAACTACCACTAGCCTCACCAGTGATGTACAAACAAATGTCGCGAGCTGGCGTTGGCTTCACCGCACTGATTTTATTCTTCTACGCCATCGCACATTTACCATTAGCAACAGCCATCACGCTCAATTACACATCCCCTTTGTTTTTAGCGATATTCATGCCTTTCTTCTTGCATGAAAAACCAAAAAAGACATTACTCATTGCATTGGCGATTGGCTTTGTTGGGGTGAGCTTATTATTGAAGCCCACTATCAATCAATCGCAATGGCTAGCTGGTTTTTTAGGCTTGCTATCAGGCATAGGTGCAGCACTGGCTTATGTGCATGTCAAACAACTAGGGCAGGCTAACGAGCCTGACTGGCGTACTGTATTTTACTTTACGCTGGTTTCTTCGGTCTGCGCTGGCGCATGGATGCTGTTTGACCACTTCCATGCATTGGTCTGGCTAGATTTGCCCATACTAATAGGCTTAGGTGTATCTGCCACAATTGCACAGCTTGCGCTGACACGTGCTTACCGCACTGGGGATACCCTAGTAGTGGCAAGCCTTGCCTATGTCACTATATTACTGGCAAGTATCATTGGCGTGATTTGGTGGCAGGAACATTTGAGCTTAGATGCATGGATTGCCATCGGCTTGATTATTTTGAGTGGCATTATCAGCATACGTACAACACGTTAGAATTAACGCTTAACTCTATCAATGCCATGATAGAAAATGACGTAAGAAACAGCTGATGGCCTCACGTCACTTTGACTAATGGTGATTGGGAAATATTAAGCAACTTCAATATTAGTAATATTAGGCGTCGAGTAAGCCGCTACGCATCGCAATCAGTGCAATTTCCGCGGAGTTGTTAGCATTCAGCTTTTGCTTGATATTGTACAAATGTGTGCCTACTGTCCGCGGACTTAAAAATAAAGTTTCTGCAATTTCATTGGTCGTTTTACCTTTAGCTAACGCCATAAATACTTCAAACTCTCGAGGGGACAGCACATCCACAGGGTTTTGATCACCAGACAACTGCTGAATGGCCATTTGCTGGGCAACACTTGCCTCTAGGTATTTTTTTCCACTGGCAACAGTACGTATCGCTTTAATCAGCTCTTCTGCGGCACTGCGTTTAGTTAGATAACCCATCGCACCTGCATTTAGCACTCGCTTAGGGTGAACTGAATCTTCATGTGCGGATAACACTAATATTTTTGCAGTATTATCTTTAGCCAAAATGCGCTCTATCGCTTCCAAACCGCCTATACCAGGCATTGTAATGTCCATCACAACAACATTGGGCTTATGTTCAACATAGCGCTGAATCGCCAACTCACCACTTTCGGCTTCTGCCACCACTTTGATATCTGCGTCAGACTCAAGTAACATTTTGAATCCCATACGTACCACTGCGTGATCATCTACTAACATCACATTAATCTGGCTCATTGACTTACCTTCTCCCGTTATCGGGCACAAAAATTACATTAACCCAAAGGACTATCTGGCACATTGATGCAGATAGAGGTACCTTGGCCAGGTGCGGACTCTATGGTAAAACTACCGTGTAAAGCTTGCACTCGCTCACGCATCCCAAGCAAACCAAAGTGCCGGCTCTGATCAACCGCATCAATATTCATACCGATACCATTATCCTTGATACTTAACTGCAACTCACCATTAGAAATTTTAATGAGTCTTATCTCTATTGTCGTTGCCTGCGCATATTTTAATGCGTTATTTAACGACTCCTGCACTATTCGATATAGATTAATGCTGATAGTTTCACCCAAGCTATGCAAGTTTCCTGATTGCAAGTTTTCTGACAAGTAAAGTTGAATATTTACTGTTGGATGTTGCACCTGATAAGTGCTGACTAAATCTTTCAAAGTTTCAGCTAACCCCAAATTATCAAGGGAGCCAGGGCGTAATTGCCGGACGATATTATGCATGCCGTCATAGATTTGGTTAGCTGCAGAAACAATCACCTGTGCACTTGATGCAATGTCTGCCATCCCCGTGCCTGTGCTATTTGCTTTTGCTTTATTCGCGATGGCAACAGCAAAGGTTTTAATCGCGGTCACATACTGACCAAGCTCATCGTGAAGCTCACGCGCCAAGCTACGACGTTCTTCTTCTATATGCTTTTGAATCAAATGCGTGAGTTGACGATTCTCTTCTAACAAACGTTCTGCGGTCAAAGACTCCGCCATACGGTTAAGGCTATGTCCAATTGTATCAAACTCAGGTAAAGGAAATTCAGGTAAGCGGGTAGTTAAATCCCCCTGTTCCATACGATTGATTGCGCCTAAAATCCTACCGATTGGCTTTAATGAATGGCTTAGCAATAAGTAAACTAAAGTATTCAGTATGATAAAAAATGCCAGCCCAACCAACATTAATTGATTAAATCCTGCCCAAGCTTCACGAATAGATCCTGCAGCGCTTGACTCTACAACCAAGGTGCCATATCGGATTCTACGTTCAACTCTTTCAACTTTTGGCTTCACCAGTTTGACGAACCACTCCGGTGGATTAACATCAGATTTAAAAGTTGACTCTGGCGAGCTATACAGCTCGTACCCTTGATAATCGTAAAGTGTAATATGGCTACTGCGCACATAACCCAAAGAAGCTAAAAAGCCCTGCAAAACAACATGCGTAGGCCCCATTTCTGGATTTAATGCTGAACTAATAATGACAGTATCTAACAACTGGACGGTAACTCGACTAGCGGCTTCTACCCGCTCGCGGATTGAAATACGGGTATCTGTCACTAATATAGAACCTACCACCAATATAAATGCAAGTGACAATAAGGTAATCAGTAAATTTAGACGGAAACGTAAGCTCATGAGTTGAAATCACTTGATGACATGTGTAGAGTTTAACAACTTTAATCAATTCGCTATATAGTGTTATTCATGAAAACATCATTTATATTATCAGCGTCAGAATCCATTCGCGACGCCATTTTAGACCATGAATCCGAATTGGAATCACTAGACCGCGCGATTGGTGACGGTGATCATTACATCAATATGAAACGTGGTGCGAATGCCATTGTCGAGATTCGTGCAGAGCTCGAGTCACTCACACCAGACGCTGCGCTAAATAAAATTGGCATGAAACTACTCAGTACAATAGGTGGCGCCTCAGGCCCACTTCTCGCAAGCTTTTTTATGAGTATGGGCAAAATACTCAAAGAAAATGCAGATGATAGTGCTCCTAGCTATGCCGCTGCTTTTGTTGCTGGCGTAGAGGCTATTCAACAACGCGGAAAAGCTGGATTAGGTGAGAAAACCATGCTGGATGTGCTTATTCCCGTCGCGCAGCAGTTTTCTACGCTGGCAACATCTAATACAAATATAAAAGATATCTGCACAGCTCTTATGCATACTGCAGAACAAGGTATGCTCTCTACAAAAGCACTTATCGCAACAAAAGGACGCGCCGCAGGCTTAGGTGAACGTGCCATCGGGCATATAGACCCTGGCGCAAAGAGCTGCCAATTGATGATTGAAGCGGTTTGCAAACAATTACTATTAATTCAAAATTAAATACGCATCCAAGCTTAAAAAAGGTCTGGTAATGAAAAAGTTTATTAATAAAATTGACGATGTTTTAGTTGAAAGCCTGAGTGGCTTTGCTGGTGCACATCATGATTTGGTCAAACTTAGCCTAGACCCTAATTTTTTGACGCGCCAACAAAAGGCCGTTAAGAAAGTAGCCATCATATCAGGCGGCGGCTCTGGGCATGAGCCGTTACACGCAGGCTATATTGGATATGGCATGTTGGATGCTGCCTGCCCTGGTCATGTATTTACCTCACCGACACCAGACCAAATGCTGGCGGCAGCGGAGGAAGTACATGCCGACAAAGGTATTTTATTTATTGTTAAGAATTATGCAGGCGACGTAATGAACTTTGAAATGGCGGCAGAAATGTTGCCATTTGAATCCGCCACAGTTCTGACTAGTGACGACTGCGCTGTCATTAATAGCACGTATACCACAGGGAGACGTGGTGTAGCTGGTACTGTCATCGTAGAGAAGTGTGTAGGCAGCTTGGCAGAAACAGGCGCAACACTACAAGCATGTAAGGCACTGGGTGACAAAGTAAACGGCCTCACTGCAAGCATGGGCATTGCCCTAACAAGCTGTACGGTACCTGCGGCTGGCCGCCCTACTTTTGATATTGAAGACAATGAGATTGAGATGGGCGTGGGCATACACGGCGAACCAGGCCGGAAACGAGAAGTGATGAGAGAAGCTGATGCTATTGTCCAACAGGTAGTCAGTGCTATACTTGATGCGTTAAAACCCTCGCCAAATAGTGAGGCTTTATTGCTGATTAACGGTTTTGGCGCCACGCCACTGATGGAGCTATATATTATTTACAATACCGCTGCTAAGTTATTTAATCACCATGGTATTAACATTACGCGCTCATTAGTTGGTAACTACACTACAGCTTTAGATATGGCTGGTGCGTCCATTACCTTATGTTTGTTAGATGATGAAATCAAACAGCACTGGGATAGCCCAGTTCATACGGCAGCGCTTAGATGGGGAGTCTAGGTAGGGCATTCAAACAACAAAAATCGCAAAATTAACCCGTTAGGGTTAACCAAAACCATTAATTTAAACAATTGACTAAAGCCACTTTTATAACCCTACCTAACATCAGGGTTATATAGTATGATTAAATTTCAATAAACTAAATTATTTTAAAATGATTAAATGTTAGTTCAAAAGTAATCATATAAATCTAACCAACCCTTGCAAACTTACTGCATAAATTCATTGTTGAGCAAATTAGTAACACTCACTAAAGAGCGCGATGATTTGTCCCTGCAAGTTGCCCTAATCAAAACACTCACTGACTTCATTAACTCAGATCATGATGAAGCTAAAAAATCAGTCGTTATTTATCATCTAAAAGACTTTAAAAAACAAACAGTCACAATATTAACGGCTGAAAACAACAATAACAACAATGTTGTAGCTCCAGAGTTAAAACGAGCAGTGATTAAATGTATACAAACAGATAGTCGCAAAACCTATCAGTCTGAAACTCACACCATTAAGCTTCACCCACTGAGGAGCGCTATGGGACATATCGACACGGTGATCGCGATTGATAGCGACCATTCCGATGAACATCTAGACGTGTCGATTTGTATGATATTAGAAATCTATCAGAACTTTGTTTTACTGAATAATGAAAACGAGTGTGACACGCTCACTGGTTTACTAAATCGTAAAACTTTTGATTACAAAATAAATAAAATTCTGGCTCAAATGCACAGCAATACAAACCGGAAAGAAGATAAAACTGACCAAGTTTTTTTCCTAGCAATTTTTGACATAGACCACTTTAAAAGAATTAACGATAAGTTTGGTCATTTAATCGGTGATGAAGTGCTATTGATGTTTTCACAGCTGATGCGTCAAAGCTTTAGAGAAGAAGACCCTCTTTTTCGCTTTGGTGGTGAAGAGTTTGTTGGCTTTTTTGAATGTAACAGCACACCTGATATTCAAAACATTTTTGAACGATTTAAACAAAAAGTTGCTAACTTTGAATTTCCGCAAGTTGGCAAAGTGACTGTGAGTGCTGGCTATACTGAAATTTCACCGTTTGACACCTCAAGCCAGATTATAGACCGTGCAGATACGGCGCTTTATTATGCAAAAAATCATGGGCGAAATCGTGTAGATTCATACGAGCTATTGGTCGCCGATGGTCGTTTGCAAGACAATAAAAAAGAAGGCGAAATCGAACTGTTTTAAGCAGACAGTTTGTAGTCACTCAGCTTGGAATTAAGATGTGTTGTAGCTTACAACACTAAACCATCCCAATTTACCTAATTCGTTTTAGGCAAACACTTGCTGCCATAATGCATTCACCTGCGAAATTTCTTTTGCAATACTTTCTGCTTTGATATTCAACTGCGTAGCACCTTGCAACTTAAGCATGTGCTGCATGTGGCGATACGTTCTGTAAGCATTGGCAACACTTTCGGCCAGCGCTGCATCTATGATGTTCAAGGTTGACATACACTTTAACAACCCGATATTACCGATATTCACAGTAAGCTCAGGATGCGTAGGTGCATGTAGCAATACCAAATACTGTACTAAAAACTCCACATCGATAATGCCGCCTACCCCATGTTTTAAATCAAACATTCCTTCGTGTGTATGCTGCGCTTTTCGCATTTTTTCACGCATCGCTAACACTTCAGCTTTAAGGATGGTAGCATCGCGCGCTTGTGTCATCACCTCTACCCTAATGTCATCAAAAGTCTGGGCAATGGCGCGATCACCGGCAACAAAACGAGCGCGTGTCAACGCTTGATGCTCCCATATCCATGCTTTATTCAACTGATAATCTCTAAATGCATCTACGCGACTTACCAGTAAACCGCTATTACCATCTGGCCTAAGCTGCAGATCTGTCTCATACAGCAAGCCTGCTGAAGTCAAACTGTTAAACCAGTTATTAATACGCTGTGCAAAGCGTGCATACACCTCGCTCGCCTCGGGAGATTCATCATCATAAAGAAAGATAATGTCCAAATCAGAAGCGTAGCCTAACTCTTTACCGCCCAGCTTTCCATAACCAATCACTGCAAATTTAGGGACATCTAAATGACGACCGCGTACATTTGGCCAGATTATTTCCAACGCTACGCTTAAAATTAAATCTGCTAGTGCGCTTAGGTAGTCTGATATCGTTTCTAACTGTAACTCACCGTTAATGTCTTGCACCGCAAAGCGAAAGATATATGCATGTTTAAAATGGCGCATTACATCCATTTGCCGCTCTACATCACCAGTCACCTCTGCTAACCGCTCGAGCAGCTCGGCGCGCATCGCCACAAAATCAGGGGCAGCATGTAATGTCCGCACATCTAAAAGCTCATCTAACAATATTGGATGGCTTGTTAAGTAATTAGCGAGCCACGGGCTACTGCTACACAACTTAACTAGTAATTGCATGGCATTAGGATGCTCTGCTAACAGTGCTAAATAGCTTGCGCGTCTACAGATACTTTCTAACAAATCTGTCACTCTGGTTAAGGTAATATCAGAGTTTTGCATCTGCCCTGCCTGTGAAATCACATGTGGCATCACAGCATCAAAGCGCTGACGACTTAACTCAGGCAATTGTTTATACCGACTGCTTTGGTGCAAAATATTTAAACGGCGATATGTTTCATGGGATTCTGCAAAGCCTATGTTGTCTAATGCCTTGATTGAATCGACTTCACTAATAGAGGCATTCCAAATAGACTTTTCTGCATCTAGTGCATCTTTGCTGGCATCAGCATCATCAAAGGTGGCGTCAAAATGACGCTGCACTTGCGCGCGATATTCATCTAATTTTTGTAAAAATGTTGCCCAGTTTGCATAGTTCATCGCTTTTGCGATGCGTGCTTTAGCTTCATCCGACTTCGGTAGTTCTTGGGTTTGTACGTCATCAACATACATCAAGCGATGCTCTAGGTTTCTTAAAAAGACATATGCCTCACTGAGTTCTATTACTGTTTTTTCTGGCAGTAGGCCTTTGTTTTTTAATAAATTTAATACTGATAAGGTTGGCTTAATTTGCAAGCTAACATCTTGCCCGCCACGAATTAATTGAAACACTTGCGCAATAAACTCAATTTCACGAATACCGCCACGACCTAGCTTAATGTTATCGTGCATACCTTTAGTGTTCACATCTCGCTGAATCTGGATTTTTAAATCTCGCATGCTGGCAAAAGCACCAAAATCCAAATACTTACGGAACACAAAAGGTTTTAATAATCGTGATACGGCATCCCCGCCCGTTACTTCACGCCCTTTAATCCAGGCGTAACGCTCCCACTCGCGCCCATTATTTTGGTAGTAATCTTCAAGAGCATCTAAATTACAGACGATAGCACCTTCAGAACCGAACGGACGTAAGCGCATATCCACGCGGAAGACAAACCCATCTTCAGTAATTTCATCTATCGCAGCAATTAGCTTTTTGGCTAAGCGTGCAAAAAAGTCCTGATTACTGACGGATTTAGCGCCTTGCGTTGCTCCATCTGACTCATATGCAAAAATCAAATCAATATCGGATGAAACATTAAGCTCACCACCTCCGAGCTTACCCATGCCAATCACAATCAGTTGTTGCAGTTTACCATCAGCATCCACAGGCTGACCGTAAAGTGCGGCCTGCCACTCATGCAAGTATTTAATCGCGATATTGATCGTACATTCAGCCAAATGAGAAGTGGTGGTCATCACTTCTTGCAAGTCGGCTAAACCGTTCAAATCTCTTACTATCACCCTTGCCATCACTCGGCTACGCAGTAAACGCAGAGATTTTTTTAAACTATTTTCATCAGAAATTAGCTGCGAAGCTAAAAAATTTTGCATCTCACTTAAAAGATAGGCTTGATGTAGATTTTGTAACAAATCTTGCAGTAATAGCGCATCTTTTCTGAACAATCTTTCAACAAACGGACTACAAGCAAGCGCATGTAATACATGCGCCTCACCGCTAGCAGGGACGGGGTTTAGAGATAATAAATTATCGAGTGTTAGCATAAGATTTTTCATGTAATATGGCGTAGTTACAAATACGTAACAACTTACTTTTAATGGTTATCTATCTTTTATTATTTAGATATCCTTGAACCAAATTATAAACGGGTCACAAAGATTTAAGGGGATTTTAAGCATGTCAATCGAATCAGTTCTTCACGAAAACCGCGTTTTTGAGCCTAGTGCAGACTTTGTTAAAAAAGCCAACGTCTCCGGCATGGCTGCCTATCATCAGCTCTGTGCAGAAGCTGCCGCTGATTATGAAGGTTTTTGGGCAAAGCTAGCGCGTGAATTACTGGTATGGAGCAAACCCTTTACCAAAACACTGAATGAAGAAAACGCACCATTTTACAAATGGTTTGAAGATGGTGAACTTAACGTTTCTGCCAACTGCTTAGATAAACACTTAAACACTATCCCAAACAAAGTCGCTATTATTTTTGAAGGTGATGACGGCAACACTAAAGAAGTCACCTATCAAGACTTGTATCATCAAGTTTGCCAGTTCGCGAATGGCTTAAAAAAGCTCAACCTTAGTGTGGGTGACCGCGTAATTATCTATTTACCAATGGGCATTGAGGCTGTTGTTGCCATGCAAGCTTGCGCACGCATCGGCCTGATTCACTCTGTCGTATTTGGCGGCTTTTCTGCTAAAAGCTTAAACGAGCGCATTATTGATGCTGGCGCTAAAGCTGTCATCACTTCCGACGGACAATTCCGTGGTGGTAAAACGTTGCCATTAAAATCAGCAGTTGACGAAGGCATTGCAATGGGCGGCTGTGAGGCCATTGAGAATGTTGTTGTACTGAAAAAAACTGGGCTAGATATTGCATGGAACAGCAATAATATTTGGTGGCATGACTTGATTGCCGATGTGGCAGACACATGTGAACCTGTGATGGTGAGTGCAGAGCATCCACTATTTTTACTCTACACTTCAGGTTCTACTGGTAAACCAAAGGGTGTACAACACAGCTCTGCTGGCTACTTACTACATGCCATGAACACCATGCGCTGGACCTTTGATATTCATGAAAATGATGTATTTTGGTGTACAGCTGATGTGGGTTGGATTACAGGCCACTCTTACGTTGCATATGGTCCACTTGCCATGGGTGCCACACAAATCATTTTTGAAGGTATTCCAACTTATCCAAATGCTGGTCGTTTTTGGCAAATGATAGAAAAACACAAAGTTTCTATCTTCTATACTGCACCAACGGCTATCCGTTCATTAATTAAAGCTTCTGAAACCACGCCAGAAGTCGCCCCAAAAAATTACAACTTATCTAGCCTGCGCTTGCTAGGTTCAGTAGGTGAGCCAATCAACCCAGAAGCATGGATGTGGTACTTTGAACAAGTTGGCGGCAGCCGCTGCCCGATTGCTGATACTTTCTGGCAAACAGAAACAGGCGGCCATGTGATTACACCACTACCAGGCGCTACTGCACTGGTGCCTGGCTCATGCACCTTACCTTTCCCTGGTATTGATATTGATGTGGTAGATGAAACAGGTAAAGACGTTCCTTGGGGCACTGGTGGTTTATTAGTCATTAAGAAACCATGGCCTTCTATGATACGTACTATCTACAACGACCCAGAGCGCTACATCACCAGCTACTACCCAGTGGATTTAGGCGGCAAAATTTACCTAGCAGGCGATGGCGCAATTCGCGATGCTAAAACAGGCAACTTCACCATCATGGGCCGTATCGATGATGTATTAAACGTATCTGGCCACCGCCTAGGCACTATGGAAATTGAATCTGCGTTAGTAGCAAACCACTTGGTTGCTGAAGCCGCCGTAGTCGGCAAGCCACACGATGTAAAAGGCGAATCGGTCGTGGCTTACGTGGTGCTAAAAGGTGCGCGCCCAGAGGGTGATGAAGCGAAGAAAATCGTGGCAGAGCTACGCGAATGGGTGGGTAAAGAAATTGGCCCAATTGCTAAACCTGATGAAATCCGCTTTGGCGACAACTTACCGAAAACACGCTCGGGTAAAATTATGCGTAGATTGTTACGTACATTAGCAAGAGGTGAAGAAATTACTTCGGATATTTCTACATTAGATAATCCAGCCATTTTGGATCAATTAAAAGAAGTGGTGAAATAATGAAATTACGGCGGATGATACCTTCATCAATCCGCCGTATTTTGGTGTTAATTTTAGGCACCACTAAAAAATACTAACATCATGATTTTATTATATATTTTATTTATAAAAATTAATTTACACTCACTTATGACGTATTTAAAACCGTCAAATAGGATGCCTACTTTACGTTATGTTTCAGGAGACCACCGTTGCGAATCGTCCTGATGCGACATGGCAAACCCAAGATCGACACGCGCCGCCGATTGAATGCGGCAGAGTTTGGCGTTTGGGTTGAGCAATACAACGCTGCTGGTATCGATACCGAGTGCCTGCCCACGCAAGAAGCTGTTGCGCAAGCCAGCCAATGTGCTTTTACTGTGTGCAGCAATCTTCCGCGCTCTTTGGAATCTGCAAATGCCCTTGGGGTTGAGCGTATAGGAGCCTATTCCCACATGTTCCGTGAAATGGATATGCCTCACGCTGCGTGGCGTTTCCCAACCCTCTCCTTGCAGGCGTGGTTGGTATTTTTTCGGCTTGCCTGGGCGCTCGGATATTCAGTCAATGCAGAGTCATTCAAGTCGGCCAAGGCAAGAGCACGTAGTTGCGCCGAGCGGCTCGCCGATTTGGCTTCAACTCACGGCACTGTATTGTTCGTTGGGCACGGCTCGCTAAACTGGTTCGTCGCAAGGTATCTCAAGCGCATGGGGTGGCTATCCGCTGACAAACCACCCAGAAAATACTGGGAGCACAGCGTCTTTTACATGCAGGCAACATAACATGGCGCTCAACCTCGCTCCCTTCGGTCGCTGGACGCTGCGCGATAAAGCCGCGCAGCGCCGGTTAGCTCTACGTTAGGCTTTCAATCCATGAAACTATTTGCAGCTTTACGTGAAGATACCCAGCAAGGTTGGGTGTGGCTAGAAAATTCAAGCCTTCCAATGCGGTCAATCGTTAAAATCAAAAACACAGTAAATGGTAAAATCGTTTACTGTGAAGCATTGCAAATTGATGATAACTTTCTAAAAACATATAACCAAGAGTCTCGCTACAGTATCACTGATGGAAAAAACACATTAGTTATTAGCGGTTGGTATAGAGCAAAGCTCGGAGATCTAAAAACCCAATTAGATGCCCCGCTAGTTATAAAATCCTGCAACTCTTGGTTCGGTAAATTCAGGGCTTGCACTCATCATCCACAAATTATTGTTCGAGTTGCCGCTTGGCTCGGTTTGGTATCAGTTGGTTTGGGTTTGCTTGGTGTAATTATTAGTTTAGTCAGCCTGTGTCCAAGCCTAACTCATCATTCAAGCGGGACGCCTAACGGCGCCCCTTAATTCAAACGTTAGCAGCAGCAGAAGAGCACCAAGATGAGTGAACATCTCGATCAACTAGCATTCAAATTTTTCAAGCTATTCGCACAATACGAATCAACGCTCAAAGAAAATGGTTACTTCAAATCCGACAAGTCAGGAAATGTTTTTGTCGATTGGGATCGCTTCGCAAATGAAATCGTAGGAAAGAACTTTAAAACCGAATTGGGGCAGTTAGCTTCCGCTGCTGAATATATCCTTGACCAGCCACCCAAGAAGCAAGTAGCCGACGGTGTAAAGGTTGTATGGGCGGATGTACCTGCAAATGACAAGTCAGTTCAAATTCTGTTCGGTCATATTTGCCGTGTACGGAACAACCTTTTTCATGGAGCCAAATTTAACGGTACTTGGTTTGACCCTGTGAGAAGCGAGGAGCTACTGAAACATTCTTTGGTTGTGCTTGAGTGTTTTCGTACAAAGGCAGGCGTGTGAAAGCTGCTAACCCATCCATCAAGCGGGACTGGCGAAAGCGCTCTTCGATGATACAATTTTTAACAACGAGGGTTGTGCCACCAATGTCGCCAGCCCCTTATGTCAAACGTTAGGCAGATATGGCACTTCAGGATGCAATCTTTGGCGCAATAGCGGATTTAACCAGTATAGCCATCAATCGCATAGTTAAGAAACTGGGTTATCCAGAAGTTAAGGCAAGGCAAATTGAAGTTTATTTAGGCTGGGCTATTATGTTGTTATTTGTAGCTTTACTCTGCTTCATCACTTTCAAATATAACTAGGTTTTATAGTTCACTATGCCCGTATTCAAAGCATGTACGCTCATTTTCATAGCTAAGCTATCACTCGGTGCGTGAGTTAGTTTACCTTTGTTTACAATGTTTCTCAGTTGCCAGTATTTCCCATGCATAAGGTTTATTGTATCCTTTGGCCTAACCCATCATTCAAGCGGGACCAGCTAAAGCTGGCCCCTTAATTCAAACGTTAGGCTTAGCTTAAAAACCATTGCCCTAGCATCCGCTCTGGTATTGGTTCACAGGGCATCGTTTTTAGGTTTATTTTAGCGTTTGGGTTTTGTGTGGTTTGTTGGTTTTTCGGGTTCAGGTGTTGTTGGGCTAGGCACGTAAATCTTGGTTTAGTTTGTGCGTTTGCTGTCTGTTGGTGGTTTGGCGGTTTTAGGTTATCGTTGCTGTTATTCACGGTTTGGGGGTCGGTTGTTATGTCACCAGTTTTGCAGTTTCACGGTGGGGCGTTTTCTTTAAAGCCTAACCCATCATTCAAGCGGGACTGGCTAAAGCCAGCCCCTTAATTCAAACGTTAGGTTACATATGCACGTATTACTTCGCTTCATTTTGCTAGTAGTAGCCGCAATTAGCGGATTGTTTGTCGCATTTTTTGGAAGTAGCTTTTCACATGCAAATGAATCACACTCCTATATAGAGGGGATTTCAGTAGCTTGGTTACTTGCTGGCGCCTTGGTTGTTACACCATTATGGATACCAGCCATTATTCCGTCTCGTTTTCCAAATGCGCTTCAAAAATGCCGCAGAATTAGCGCTATTTTATTGCTGTTTCCTACGTTTTTATTTGGTAGCATCATCGTGTACAACATAATTGGTTGTTACAATTGGTTTGGAGCGTTACCACCATCGCTACACCAAGGGATAGTGTTAATAACCCCATGCGTGATAGGTCTTCTTATTCTATTATGGCCAGAGATAAGTGCTTTTGTGAAACGCATCCTAACCCATCATTCAAGCGGGACGCCTAATGGCGCCCCTTAATTCAAACGTTAGGCAATAATGATTACTGTCCGCCCACTAGTTCAGTCAGATTACGCATCATGGAGCGCTCTGTATTCAGCGTATGCTGAGTTTTACCAAGTAAGCCAAACACAGAAAATGCGCGATGAAGTCTGGTCTTGGCTACATAACACAAGTCATGAGGTAAACGGTTTTATTGCAGTAACCAACGAAGGAACTGCTGTTGGTCTAGCTCACTACCGTTCATTTGCTAGGCCATTGTCAGCCACATTTGGTGGCTTCTTAGATGATTTATTTGTTACGCCGTCAGCTCGCGGCAATGAAGTCGGTACAAAACTTATTGAGGCCGTAACTAAAGCAGGAAAAGAAAAAAACTGGTCAGTTATCCGCTGGATTACCGCTGAAAACAACTACCGTGCTAGAAGCACTTACGACAAGTTAGCAAATCAAACTAAATGGGTTACTTACGATATAAAGCTATGAAAAATTGCCTAACCCATCATTCAAGCGGGACGCCTAACGGCGCCCCTTAATTCAAACGTTAGGGTTTAAATTCTATGAGTAACCAATTCATCGTAATTAAAAAAATTCTTTGGTTAACTATGGCTGTCGCAATTTCATTAGCTATTTTGAACGACTTCTCTCTACCAACACTTCTATCTGTCTTTTTAACTCTGTTTACGGTTCTAGGTTTTTTATTATCTAATAAGGTTGCTTTAAGTAAAGAATATCTAGCACTAGAGGCTAAAGCAGCTATTCCCAAAGCCAATGATAAATTTCTCTATGGTAAATACAAACCTACCCTCAAAGACCTAATGCCATGCTTAGTTATTCTTGGCTTATCTAGTTGTTATGCGGCATATTTAGCAGCACATGGTGATAAACCCACTCGCTTAGCAAAAATTGTCTATCAAATTGGAGGTGTACCCAGTGTCGTTTTTTTCTGGGCAATAATAGGCACATCCCTGTTGGCTTTCAGTATCGAAAATTGGCTTGGTTACCGCTTCAGCCTAAAAGTCAGCCCTAACCCATCATTCAAGCGGGACGCCTAACGGCGCCCCTTAATTCAAACGTTAGCACTATGAATTTACACCCTAGTGATGTAGCAAAACTAACAGGCAATATC
>Ga0208396_100077_pt1 | contig 42627 bp, 33 predicted proteins | sample LakWasMet64_LOW9_2_FD_183896 | JGI IMG/M metagenome (GOLD analysis project Ga0208396, IMG submission 183896) | Freshwater sediment methanotrophic microbial communities from Lake Washington under simulated oxygen tension - Sediment Metagenome... | ecosystem: Environmental > Aquatic > Freshwater >... | reverse complement strand
GCACGGGTTTCTGCAAAGTCTTTATATTTACCAGTGCCCACCAACAAGCGTGATTGATAGGTCTTATTTGCTATTTTCAATAAATCTGACAACTTATTATCCTTCATCATTCATTAATCGCGATTTTACAATCGTGAGTCTACTCAACATGCTGACTAGCCGCCGCCTACTGCGCCGACTATCTCTAACTTGTCGCCATCTGACAGCTTGGTATGTGCAAATTGGCTACGCGGTACGATTTCACCATTAAGTTCTATTGCCAAGCGTTTCCCCACTAATTCAAGCTGCTCTACTAGCTGTGCGGTGTTCATCTGCGCAAGTTCAAAACTGCGCGCTTTTCCATTTATTGTAAGTTGCATAGAAATTGCCATGTGATTAAATCAGGAAACCATATACGTCTGACCAAACTCACCAGATAAGAATTAACCTGACATTGTATGAACAAGCATGATTGTTTATACAAATAGATTCAAAACAACATTTTACGGAAATTGTAGTGCTCTTAGCAAACCTTAATTTAGCTAAATCTAATTTTTGGCTATTCTGTTAATTTCTCGTAGAGAATGCCTAATTTGCATGCGTATAAAGCGCACATATCCCACAAAAAACACGTGTGGCGTTGTACAATATCTCGAGTTTTTTATTTGAAAAGTCTATTCAGAGAGCTATCATGAACATTCAAAGTAACATTGCTGACCTTAACACACCAACTGGGGTTATGCGCACTTATATTCACCGCCCAACAGGCGATGGAAAGTATCCTACTGTTTTATTCTATTCAGAGATTTTTCAGCAAACCGGCCCAATTGAGCGTGCCGCTAAAATCATTGCCAGCCATGGCTACGCGGTATTAGTACCGGAAGTATTTCACGAACTGAACCCAATTGGCACTGTATTGGGCTATGACGATGCAGGCCGTGATAAAGGTAATGCCGACAAATCTGCAAAAGATGTTGAGGGCTACGACACAGACAACGCAGCGATGATTGCGTTTGTAAAACAACAAGCTTGGTATAACGGCAACATTGGCGCCATGGGCTTCTGCATCGGCGGTCATTTAGCTTTCCGTGCCGCATTACAGCCAGAAATCAAAGGTACTGCGTGCTTCTATGCAACAGACCTGCACACACAAGTGATTCCTAACAAACCTGGTCAGCACAGCATGGAGCGCCTCAGCGACATTACAGGCGAGCTATTGATGATTTGGGGTAAACAAGACCCGCACATCCCTGCAGCTGGCCGTGCAGATGTATATAAAAAGCTAGGGGATACAAACATCACATTCACATGGCATGAATTTAATGCCCAACATGCATTTATGCGTGATGAAGGTGAGCGTTATGACCCGCAAACGGCAATGATTGGTTACCAACTGGCATTGAACTTGTTTAGCCGTACTTTGCATCAATAACTCATACACCATCGCTATTCATTAGCGAGTACGTATAAAAAAGCCTGATCAATATGATCAGGCTTTTTTAATGTCGTTTATCCAGCTAATCTGGATAAAACGGCAAATTACACATGGTATTGCTGACTATGCTTACGTACTGCCTCTAACATCGCTGCCGCATTTTCAGGCGGTGTCCATTGTGTAATGCCATGACCTAAGTTAAATACGTGGCCATTGCCTTTACCGTAGCTGGCTAAAACCCTAGCCACATCTTTCTCAATCGCTTCTGGTGTTGATAGTAAAATAGCTGGGTCTAAATTGCCTTGTAGCGCCACTTTATCACCCACACGCTGGCGTGCGCTGCCGATATCAACAGTCCAATCCAAGCCCAACGCATCTGCGCCAATCTCGGCTTGTGCTTCTAGCCATAAACCACCGCCTTTAGTGAATACGATACTTGGCACTTTACGACCATCATTGGTTTTAATTAAACCATTCACAATTTTTTGCATGTAATTGAGTGAAAACTCAGTATAGGCATTGTGTGACAAGGCACCGCCCCATGAGTCAAAAATCATCACCGCTTGTGCACCAGCCATAATCTGTGCGTTCAGATATTGAATCACGGTCTGTGCAGTGGTTTCTAAAATATGATGCAATAAATCCGGGCGTGCATACGCCATTTTCTTAGTGGTTAAAAAGTCCGTGCCGCCTTTGCCTTCCACCATGTAAGTGGCAAGGGTCCACGGGCTACCGGAGAAGCCAATTAAAGGTACACGGCCATCCAATGCGTTGCGGATACTGCTCACAGCATCAAATACATAGTGCAGCTTTGCCATGTCTGGCACAACCAGCTTCTGAATATCGGCTTCTTGCTGTAAGGTGCGCTCAAACTTAGGGCCTTCGCCTTCTTCAAAGTACAGACCCAAGCCCATGGCGTCTGGCACCGTAAGTATATCTGAGAACAGAATCGCCGCGTCTAACAATGGGTAGCGATCTAAAGGTTGTAGTGTTACATCTGTCGCAAATTGTGCATTTTTGCAAAGCTGTAAAAAGCTGCCCGCGGTTTTACGGCTCTCACGATATTCAGGTAAATAGCGCCCAGCCTGACGCATCATCCACACTGGTGTGTAATCCGTTGGTTGGCGCATTAGCGCTTTTAAGAATGTGTCGTTTTTTAATTGATTCATTTGATTACCTAAATAAAAAAGGACACAAAGTGGTTTTACTTTGCATCCTTTAGTTTTACATTGTCATACTGTGGCGTTAACTTAACGTGGCAATACTGATGAGCCCATTAAAAATTCATCTACTGCACGCGCAGCCTGACGGCCTTCACGAATTGCCCAAACCACTAAAGACTGGCCACGACGAACGTCGCCAGCAGCAAATACTTTATCTTTGTTTGTTTTGTAGCTTGCGTCGCCTTCAGTAGCAGCTTTAGCATTACCGCGGTTGTCTTTCTCTACGCCAAACGCTTCTAGCAACTTCTGGATTGGTGACACAAAACCCATGGCCAAGAACACTAAATCTGCTGGAATGGTAAATTCAGAACCAGCGATTTCAGACATTTTGCCGTCTTTCCACTCCACGCGTGCACCTTTCAGTGCCACCACTTTACCGTTTTCGCCAATCAACTCTTTAGTGGTGATTGACCAATCACGGTTAGCGCCTTCTTCATGTGAGCTTGAAGTGCGTAGTTTCAGTGGCCAGTTAGGCCATACTAATTCTTTATTTTCCGTCTCTGGTGGTTGTGGCATTAACTCAAACTGAGTAATGCTCGCAGCACCATGACGGTTTGAGGTACCTACACAGTCAGAACCTGTATCACCGCCACCAATCACAATCACGTGCTTACCTGTGGCTTTAATTTGGTCAGGGATAGTATCGCCTGCCACCACTTTGTTTTGCGGTGTTAAAAAATCCATCGCAAAATGTACGCCATCCAACTCACGGCCGGTTACTGGCAAATCACGTGGCTGTTCAGCACCTGCTGCTAATACCACAGCATCAAACTCAGCTACCAAATCGTCAGCATTCACGTTTTCGCCTACGTGCTGATTAACGCGGAACTCAACGCCTTCCACTTCCATTTGCGCCATGCGGCGGTCAATGTGTGATTTTTCCATTTTGAAGTCAGGAATACCATAACGTAACAAGCCACCTATACGGCTGTTTTTTTCCAATACCACAACACTGTGGCCAGCGCGCGCTAATTGTTGCGCAGCGGCTAAACCAGCAGGGCCAGAACCAACCACCGCCACTTTTTTACCGGTTTTATTCGGGTTTACTTGTGGTTGTACCCAGTCGTTTTCCCAAGCTTTATCAATAATCGCATGCTCGATTGATTTAATACCAACCGCATCCGCATTGATGTTAAGCGTACATGCTGCCTCACATGGTGCAGGGCAGATACGGCCTGTGAACTCTGGGAAGTTATTGGTTGAATGCAATACATCAATCGCACTACGCCAGTCTTGGTGATACACCAAATCATTCCAGTCAGGAATGATGTTGTTGATTGGACAACCTGTTGTACAAAATGGAATACCGCAGTCCATACAGCGCGCACCTTGCTGTTTAGCTTGGTCATCTGTTAAATGCAATACAAATTCTTTGTAATTCTTAACGCGATCCTGTACTGGCAAATATGCCTCGGACAGACGTTCAAATTCCATAAATCCCGTTACTTTACCCATACTATAAGGCCTTTTCCCAAAAGAGTCTCTTTACTTGTTTCATATTAAAAGCGACTCTAGGCCGCTACTAGCGCTTTATCTTCAGCCAATTCAATCAAGGCACGCTTATATTCATTTGGCATCACTTTAACAAACTTAGCACGTGCATTATCCCAATCAGCAAGAAGTGCTTTCGCGCGCTCACTTCCAGTGTATTCAGCATGTTTGTTGATTAAAGCAAGCAATGTCACTTCATCAGGCTGGTTAAGATGATGAACGGCATCCGCAGCGACATTGTCAACATGCTCTACTTTTTCTAAAGACACCATGCCCATGTTGCAACGTTTTGCAAACAAGCCGTCTTCATCGTAGACATAAGCCACGCCGCCACTCATACCAGCCGCAAAGTTTTGACCAGTCACGCCTAACACCACCACGGTACCGCCGGTCATGTATTCGCAACCGTGGTTACCAACACCTTCGACCACTGCAGTAGCGCCTGAGTTACGCACACAGAAACGCTCACCTGCTACGCCGCTAAAATAGCTTTCACCCGTAGTTGCACCAAACATTACAGTGTTACCCACAATAATATTCTCGTGTGAAATGCCACGGAATGTTTTTGGCGGTTTAATCACAATACGGCCACCGCATAAACCTTTACCTACATAGTCATTGCCTTCGCCAGTGAGGTCAAAAGTAATGCCTTTAGCCAAGAATGCCGCAAAGCTTTGGCCAGACGTACCAGTGAAGTTCACATGGATAGTGTCGTGTGGCAAACCAGCATTACCGTAGCGCGTAGCCACCTGATTTGACAGCATAGTACCTACTGTACGATTAGTGTTGGTGATTGGAATATCCAATACAACCTTCTCGCCTTTTTCCAGCGCTGGTGTTGCCAGTGCTACTAGCTTGTTATCAAGCGCATTCACCAAGCCATGGTCTTGCACGTCATTGTTTTTACGTGACACACTAGCTGGCATATCTGGTTGATGGAACACTTTGCTGAAATCTAAACCGCTTATTTTCCAGTGGTCGATACCTGCTTGCATATCTAATAAGTCTGGGCGACCAATTAGATCGTCAAACTTAGCAATACCCATAGAAGCCATTAATTCACGCACTTCTTCAGCTACAAAGAAGAAGTAGTTCACCACATGCTCAGGTTGACCTGTGAAACGTTTACGCAATTCTGGATCTTGTGTAGCAACACCAACTGGGCAAGTATTCAAATGACACTTACGCATCATGATACAGCCCTCAACAACTAGCGGTGCTGTTGCGAAACCAAATTCATCAGCACCTAATAAGGCACCGATCACTACGTCACGGCCAGTTTTCATTTGGCCGTCAACTTGCACCACCACACGGCCGCGCAATTGGTTTAATACCAAAGTTTGCTGTGTTTCAGACAGGCCTAGCTCCCACGGCGCACCTGCGTGCTTGATAGAAGAAATCGGCGATGCGCCAGTACCACCATCATGACCTGCAATCACGATATGGTCTGATTTCGCTTTTGCCACACCAGCAGCTACCGTACCCACGCCAGTTTCAGATACTAACTTCACTGAAATTGATGCTTTTGGATTAGCATTTTTCAAATCATGAATCAGCTGTGCTAAGTCTTCAATTGAATAAATATCATGGTGCGGAGGAGGTGAGATTAAGCCCACGCCTGGTACAGAGAAACGCAATTTAGCGATGTACTCTGATACTTTATGCCCAGGCAATTGACCACCTTCACCAGGTTTTGCACCTTGTGCCATTTTAATTTGGATTTGGTCTGCATTAGCCAAGTACTCAGCAGTCACACCGAAACGGCCTGATGCCACTTGCTTAATGCTAGAGCGCATTGAATCGCCAGCTTTGAGGTGAATGTTTGACTCAATCAGGCTTGCGCCTAACACGTCAGCCATAGTTGAAGCATTGGCCACAGGGATAAAGCGTTTAGCGTCTTCACCACCTTCACCAGTGTTAGATTTACCACCGATACGGTTCATGGCGATTGCTAAAGTTGCATGTGCTTCTGTTGAAATAGAACCCAATGACATCGCACCCGTAGCAAAGCGCTTAACAATTTCTTTAGCAGACTCTACAGACTCTAGAGGAATTGCTGCAGCCGCTGGTTTGATCTCAAACAAACCGCGTAGCGTCATGTGACGACGTGATTGGTCGTTGATTAACTTAGCGTATTCTTTGTAGGTGTCATATTGACCAGTACGCGTTGCATTTTGCAATTTCGCCACTGATTCTGGCGTCCAAGTGTGCTCTTCACCACGTACACGGTATGCATACTCGCCGCCTGCTTCTAGGTGATTTGCTAACACTGGATCTGTACCGAAAGCTGCCGTATGTAAGCGCACCGCCTCTTCAGACACTTGCTCTAAGCCGATACCTTCAATATTAGTCACCGTGCCAGTAAAGTACTGTTCAACAAACTCACTGTTTAAACCAATCGCTTCAAAAATCTGTGCGCCACAGTAAGACTGGTAAGTAGAAATGCCCATTTTAGACATGACTTTGTACAAGCCTTTGCTTACTGCTTTCACAAAGTTCTTATTGGCAGTGTAGCTATCAGTCGCCAAATCTTTAATCGTCTCAAAGGTGAGCCATGGACAGACAGCCTCTGCACCATAACCTGCCAACAATGCAAAGTGATGCACTTCACGTGCAGAGCCGGTGTCAACCACCAAGCCAGTACTGGTTCTTAAGCCTACTTTTACAAGATGCTCATGTGTTGCAGAACAAGCCAATAACGCAGGAATCGCCACACGGTCTGCGCTTACATTACGGTCAGATAAAATGAGGATATTAAAACCATTTTGAACAGCATCAGATGCCGCTTTAGTAATGCTAGCAACCGCAGCTGCCATGCCAGCTTTACCTTGTACTGCTGGGTAGGTAATGTCTAACACCAATGATTTATATTGGTTTTGCGTCAATGTCGCAATGGCTTTCAATTGCTCTAATTCGTCCAACATCAGCACAGGCTGGCTGGCCTCTAAACGCATTGGCGGTGTAGTTTCATCTATACCTAACAAGTTTGGCTTAGGGCCAATAAATGTAATCAACGACATCACCAACTCTTCGCGAATCGGGTCGATTGGCGGGTTGGTTACTTGTGCGAATAATTGTTTGAAGTAGTTGTACAAGACTTTTGGTTTAGCTGACAACACTGGCAATGCAGCGTCGTTACCCATAGAGCCTGAACCCTCTTCACCGCTTTGTATCATCGGCTGCAAGATAAACTTGATGTCTTCTTGCGTGTAGCCAAATGCTTGTTGCGTATCTAATAAATCAGCAGCCAGCTCCAGCTCGCCTTGTACTTTTGGCATATCGCTCAAGAAGTAACGTGATTTTTCAATCCATTGTTTATATGGTTTGGCTGTTGCCAGCTGATGCTTCACTTCAGAATCATCAATAATACGGCCTTGCTCCATATCGATTAGCAACATTTTGCCTGGCTGCAAGCGCCATTTTTTAACGATTTTTTCTTGTGGGAATGTCAACACACCCATTTCAGACGCCATCATTACGATGTCATCATCTGTCACTAAATAACGCGCAGGGCGTAAACCATTACGGTCTAGTGTTGCACCAACCATACGGCCATCAGTAAATGCAACCGCAGCTGGGCCATCCCATGGCTCCATCAACGCAGCATGGTATTCGTAGAATGCACGGCGCTCTTCATCCATCAATGGATTGCCTGACCAAGCTTCTGGGATCAACATCATCATGGCATGCGGCAAGCTGTAACCACCCGCAACCAACAACTCTAGACAGTTATCGAAACATGCAGAGTCTGACTGCCCTTCAGCGATTAATGGCCATAGTTTTTCTAAATCTTCACCAATCACGGTTGAGCGCATCGCCTCATGACGGGCAGCCATCCAGTTCACGTTACCTTGTACGGTATTGATTTCGCCATTGTGCGCAATCATGCGGAATGGGTGGGCTAAATCCCATGCTGGGAATGTATTGGTTGAGAAACGTTGATGCACTAAAGCCAATGCTGAAACAACGCTTTCGTCGTTTAGGTCTTGGTAGTAAATACCTACTTCGTTGGCAAGTAGCATACCTTTGTAAACGATAGTGCGTGATGACAATGAAGGCATATAGAACGCTGCATTATCTGTTAAGCCAAGTGCGCGCACTTCATGCTCAAGACGTTTACGAATCACGAACAATTTACGCTCAAACACGTTTTGGTCGGTACTCGTTGTGGCGATGAATACCTGACGCATGGTCGGCTCTACATCGCGTGCAGCTTGTGCGATATTGCTGTTATCGACCGGCACATCACGCCAGCCTAGCAAGGTTTGATTTTCTTCTGCAATGATTTTTGTGAATAGCGCTTCACAGGCGGCACGATTATTTGCAGCTTGCGGTAAAAACACATTACCTACCGCATATTGACCCGCCGCAGGCAGCTCAATACCAAGCTTCGCAGCTTCTTTACGCATGAATGCGTCTGGCATTTGCATGAGCAAACCAGCACCATCACCTAATTTAGGGTCATAGCCGGTAGCGCCACGGTGCGTAAGGTTGGTTAAAAGCTCCAAACCCTTTTGCACGATATCGTGACTTTTTTTGCCTTTAATATGCGCTACGAAACCAACACCACAAGCATCGCGCTCGTTAGAAGGTCTGTATAGACCTTGTTTTGCTGGTCGTCCTGAATACAAATCAGGAGTAACTGAAGCTACATCATCGTGTGCAGCCAGTGCGTTTTCAGAACCAATTTGCTTACTTAAATCTGTTGCCATATTATCTAATCACAAAACATTTAGCGGAACCTTTAAGTTTACCGCTAAATGCCTATGAGTTCAATAAGATAGGACTGAAAGATAAATATTTTTTTATCAGACAGGCTTTAAAGCAAGCGAATTAAGCAAAGCAAGCTTTGCTCCAAATGCTATCGAGCGGCAACTGCCGCAAATGCTTTTTTAGCGGCGGCCAAGGTAAAGGCAATATCGTCATCTGTATGTGCAGCAGACACAAAGCCCGCTTCAAATGCAGATGGCCCTAAATAAATGCCGGCATCCAACATACTGTGGAAGAACAGATTGAAGTTTTCTTTATTGGTCTGCATCACCTCGGCAAAGCTAGTAGGGCAGCGCTCACTAAAGTACAAACCAAACATACCGCCAACACTTTGCGCACTAAATACAACACCAGCCTCTTTTGCTACAGCAACCAAGCCATCCACCAGTTTTTTAGTCTTGGCTGTGAGCTTGGCATGAAAATCTGGCGCTTGAATCAGCTTCAATGTTTCTAAGCCAGCCGTTACTGCAACTGGGTTACCTGACAAGGTGCCAGCCTGATACACCGCACCCAATGGCGCTAGGCATTGCATAATATCTTTACGCCCGCCAAATGCACCTACCGGCAAGCCACCGCCAATTACTTTACCCAAAGTCGTCATGTCTGGCTTGATGCCATATAAGGCCTGAGCACCGCCTAAATGCACACGGAAGCCCGTCATTACTTCATCAAAAATCAGCACTGCGCCATGCTGCGTACACAGTTCGCGCAAAGTCTGCAGGAACTCCATATGCGGCACCACGAGATTCATATTGCCCACCACCGGCTCAATGATGACACAGGCAATTTCATCACCCGCTGTTGCAAACAGCTCTTTTAATTGTTGCGTATTATTGTATTCAAGCGTTAAGGTATGTGCCGCCACATCAGCTGGCACACCAGCTGAGCTAGGCTCGCCAAATGTGAGCAAACCAGAGCCGGCCTTTACCAATAAAGCATCTGAATGACCGTGGTAGCAGCCTTCAAACTTCACTAATTTATTACGGCCGGTAAAGCCGCGCGCCACACGAATCGCGCTCATGGTCGCCTCTGTACCACTGCTCACCAAACGCACCTGCTCCATGCTAGGCACCAGCTTGTTAATCAGCGATGCCATTTCCAACTCCAAACCGGTCGGCGCGCCAAATGACAAACTATTAGCGGCTACTGCCTGCACGGCACCAATCACATCCGGGTGCGCATGACCCACAATCATTGGCCCCCAAGAGTTAATGTAATCAATGTACTCTTTGCCATCGACATCCCACAACTTAGAGCCCAAACCTTTTTTAAAGAAAATTGGCGTACCGCCCACACTACGGAATGCACGCACCGGCGAATTTACACCGCCCGGAATAAGTTGTTGTGATTTTTCAAAAAGGGCTTGATTGGCTGAGGTCATGATTGAAATAGCTTTGTAAATTGTTGAGAAGTTAATTTTACGTCATCTGCATTAAAAATTGCATTGATGACGGCTAAGGAGTCTGCACCAGCGGCAATTGCTGACGGCGCATTGTCTAAAGTGATACCGCCAATAGCGACGGTGGGAATATTAAGCTCCGCTTTTGCCTGCGTGAATAAATGCAAGCCTGCCACTGGCGCATTGGGCTTGGTGCTCGAAGCAAAGCATGCACCAAAAGCTACATAGTCCGCCCCTAGTTGCTGCGCAGAAACGGCCAAATCAAAACGGTTGTAACAAGATGCTCCCAGAAGCTTATTACTTCCTAATCTAGCCCTAGCCTCTGCTAAATTGCCGTCATCCGCGCCCAAATGCACACCGTCCGCATCCAAAGTCAGGCACAGCTTGATGGAGTCATTAATAATGAAGGGTACTTGGTATTGGCGACATAAAGGCAGCAGCGCGCGCGCCTGTTGCGTTTGCAGTTTATGATTAGCCAGCTTGTTGCGATACTGCAAAACGCCAATCCCACCCTGCAAAGCAGCCGCAACCTTGGCAAGCAAGATATCGGTATCTTGCTCATCTGGCGTAATTGCGTAAAGCCCTTTAATTACCGACATACGAAAGTGTGAGTCTAGTGCGTTTTCACACTGCCATCACCGCTATTGATGGCAGGATCTTCTTCATCGCGCGCCCAGAACATACGGTCAGGAATGTATTGGCCCATGCCTGGTCTGAAGCCATTTTTAAGGGTTTGCCATGTGTACTCTTGCGCTTCTAGCACAGCATCCTCAATGCTAAGCCCATGTGCCATGCACGCAGCAATCGCGCTAGTCAGCGTGCAGCCAGAGCCATGGTAACTGCCGGGCAAGCGTTCCCATTTATAAGCTTTAATCAGTTTATCTTCACCATACAGGGTATTCGTGACTTCGGTAGTACGCTCATGGGTACCTGTAATCAGCACATACTCACTACCCATTGCCAGCAAGCGCGCCGCACTTTCATCTAAAGAGGTCAATCCTACTTCTTCCGCTTCGTCCGCAAACGCAAAGCGACGTGCCTCTAAACTATTAGGAGTAATCAATGTAGCCTGTGGGAACAACAGCTCTACCATGGCTTCCATCATTTCATCATTACTTAAATCATCGCCACGACCTGAAGTTAAAATAGGGTCTATCAGCAAAGGGATGTCCGGGTAATCTGCCATGATTTCGGCAATCACTGCGATGTTCTCCACGGAACCCAGCAAACCCAATTTAAAGGCTGACACCTGTACATCTTCTAAAATCGCACGCGCCTGATCGTTGACCCAGTCTGGATCCATCGCCAGCACGCCATCAACACCTACAGTATCTTGCGCAGTGATGGCTGTCACTACAGACAAAGGATGGCAACCAATACTGGCAAACGTAAGGATATCTGCCTGCAGCCCAGCACCACTACTTGGGTCTGTACCTGCGAATGTCAAAACTGATGGAGGTGCTTGGTTTGCCATAATATTGTCGCTAATTGCTAAAGGTGGAGCGGGTGACGGGAATCGAACCCGCGTATCGAGCTTGGGAAGCTAGCGTTCTACCATTGAACTACACCCGCCAAAAGGTCAATTATACTCTAATCGATTCAAGTTAATGTCTAAGCCATGAAAACGACAGTCCGAAGATTTTATCTGTCAGATTTGAATAAAGCTGCCAGACTTAAATGCAATATGCATGTAACCATTGCAGGGTGCACCCAAACCAAGCTTGTATAAATCCTGCAAAATCTGTATTCTTTTTATGTACTCATTCTATTAAATACCTGATCAATACGTTATTAACTAATTGATTAATATACAAATCACCACCATCAGGCCGATAATGGCATAGCTCTTGCCTCATCATCCTGATCAAGCCAATAAAGGCGTAGGTTAAAAAAACAGCATGTCGCGCACTCAAACTAAAGCTTTTCTCTATTTCACTGCATTAATTTTATTTGTCATCACACTACGCATCATTTTGATGACCAGCATACCTCTGCTGGACACGACGGAGGCGCGCTATGGCGAACTAGCGCGCGTGACTGCAACCGGCCACTACTGGCTAATGCCCCATATGTCGGCAAGCCAGCCATTTTTCGCTAAACCGCCACTAGCCACATGGTTTGCTGCTTCTAGCTGGCTGGCATTTGGTCACAACGAATTTGCGCTTAGATTACCTTCCTTATTACTGGTACTACTATCCTGCCTAGCGCTTTTATATGGCGCGCAAAGCCTCAAGCTGACACGCCAGCAATGGCTATTGGCTTCTTTTGTGATGCTGACCGCACCGATTGGCTTTATCAGCGCCGGCGCAGTGATGACCGATGCAACCCAGCTCGCTGTCGTTACCTGGGCCATGGTACTTTTATGGCGCTTGCAGACAAGTGCCGAACCATTAAAACTGGATCAATATGGCTTATGGGTAGTACTGGGCATAGGGGCCATTGCTAAGGGGTTGGCAACTTGGGCGCTGATTGGGTTACCCGTTTTGTTATTTTGGGCCTGCTCATCGCGTGAAGTTATCTATCACCACATCAAGAAAATATGGTTTTGGCCAGGCATTGTGCTGTTTATTGGCATAGTACTGGCCTGGTATATTCCTGCAGAGATTTATTATCCGGGCTTCCTCAAGTATTTTATCGTTGGTGAGCATTTCCAGCGCTTTTTAGAACCGGGCTGGAAAGGGGACATGTACGGCATGGCTCACCGCCAGGCGATAGGCATGATCTGGCTGTATTGGGCAGTATCTATTGCCGTTTGGCTGCCGATATTTATTTACGGCATCGTTAAAGATAAACCACTTATCAACTCAAAACTAGAGTCACAGACTAAATGGTTATGGGCATGGATACTGGCGCCATTACTGTTTTTCACCCTCTCACGCAATATTATCTGGACATACACCTTAACGGCTTTGCCTGCTTTTGGGTTATTAACAGCCAATTTTTGGCCTACATTAGGTCGCCGCTTTAAGAGGCTAATGCAGGTTTTAATCGCAGCTTGGCTTATTCTGGCAACGATTGCTAGCCTAGTTTGGATTCCGCAACAAACTGAAACCAGATCAGCTCGCAAGCTTGTTCAGGATGCACAAAGCAAATACCCAACCCTGCCACTGTATGCTTATAGCTCTGATGAGTTTTCCTTGAGTTACTACACCAACGGACACGTTCAGATCATAGATGATTACGCCGCTGTAAAAACATTACTGCAACAGCCCGATAAACTGCTGATTACCAGCGCTAAGCTCGCTCCGCAGCTAGTAGCAAACGGACAGGCCACCATTATTGGTCACAATAATTACCATGTGCTATTGATGACAAAACACGAGTAGACCAAGGCATGCACGCAATTAAGCAGGCCGATTTGAAGCAGGCGTAAGCAGACTTAGCCGTCATCTATAAATCACGGAACCATCGCAACAATCGCATTGTCTCACCATAGCATCTGGATAAAAACAACCGCGGAGAATGGTGAAACAGATGAGTTTGTGGCGAGACTCCGGCTAAGCAGCATTTGGGAGTCGCGCGATTTTGAGCACAAGCTGGCAGAGCAATGCGAGTGATACGCTTATGGTAAAGTCTAATGTCAAGGACACGACGTGCAGGACACGTTCCATGGGCATGAAACAATGGTTATCCATCATCATTGGCGCTTCACTTGCATTGCTCTGTTAGTTTGTCAGGGTACGCAAACAAGCTGCAGCACACATCAATACATTAGGAAGCATGCTTATAGATAGGACTCGAGTAACTTGTATCATTATTTCAAATTTGACTAAATCTCATCCGCAATGGACAATAGGCGGACTTGCCTTAATGCATACAAATACTTAAAGTACGCTTCCAAATCAACGCTATATTCAATGCTCTATAAATTGCTATCAATGAAAACCATCGCACGGCTAATTTCGATTATCGGAATTTTGACGGCGCTTGCTGCTATTACGCAGTTGAATATTGATTTATACGAAAATAAAATCATTGAAAATGCGCAGCTTTCAGCGACACAACCCGATAAAGATAGCAACCGCGACCTAAGCGACACCATTGTCGATATTATTCCTCGCTCCACCCACTGGTATAGCACGTACATTATGTTGCACCATGATTATGCAAGTTATCAGGAGCCTACACCGCTCCTGTATTTAAGACCCCCCCTCCAAAGCCACCCTCTGGCTTAACTCTTGCTTACCAATCACTAGAGATTGGTATTTGCACAGAAACCCTACGCTCGACTAGCTCACTCAGCTACAGGCCACGTATAGCCTGTGGCTGACCTGTACTGATCGTTGCGCTTACTTCCATCACAAAGGAAAAGTATTCATGCCTGCATTTGGTGCAAATTCAGGGGTAACGTACCCCCGAACGATAGCTTTAACATTTATTTTGTTGGGAGGTATCGTTGCTAGCTTCACGGCAACAGCCGCCCCCAATTACTCAATCAATCAAATCATTAGTATTGCTGCGGAGCAAAACCCGCTGCTTAATATTTACAAAGCGCGCGAAGATGCAGCTTCGGCTTCGGTCATCACCGCTAAAACCTATGCAAACCCAGAAATAGAACTGATGGGCGGCCCAACACGTTACAGGACTCCGGGCGGGCTAGGCTCCAGCGGCAACTGGGTGGTAGGCATCTCCCAGCCCTTGGACTACCCTAGTGTGCGCAATGCCAAAATCAATGTGGCTGAACACAACATCGCGGTTGCGACACTTAGCACTGAAGTGACCAAACGAGAATTAATCACGCGCGTCAAAAGTGCTTTTTATGATGTGTTGCAGCGCGAGGCGTTTCTTAGCCTGACCGAGGCTGACTATAAGTTATTAAAAGACATTCGTGACCGTGTGAAATTAAGGGTTGAGGTGGGAGAGTCCCCCAAATACGAACTCATTAAAGCCAACACAGAGGCGCTGGCTGCCGAGCGTGATTACCAATCGGCCAAAACACGCGTGGTGGAAGGCAAGGCTTATCTAAGAGGTTTAGTGAGCGCTGCGATTCCTGAAGACTTTACCTTAGTTGGTGAGCTGCCGATTACCAGCAGCCTGCCGCAAATTGACACCTTGCGTGAGCAGATGAACGACTCACCGCAGCTCAAGCAGATCCGTGCTGCCATCAAAACTTCTGAAGCCAATTTACGTTTACAGGATGCGTTGCGTAACCCCGGGCTAAGCCTGAAAGCTGGGGTGGAGCAAGACCCTGATTTACGCCAGTTTCGCATCGGAGTTGCCATTCCTATCCCAGTTTGGGACAAACGTAGCGGTCCAATCGCACATGCAGCGGCAGAGCTAAGGGAAGTGCAAGCCGTGCTGAGTGACCGCGAACTCACGATTCAACGCGACATTGAGTCAGCGTATCAACGCTACCTGATTGCGCAGCAGCAAGTTTCAGCGTTTGAAGATGGCCTGCTGGAGCAGGCTGAATCTGTGCTCAAAGTAGCGGAAGCGGCCTATCGCTTTGGCGAGCGCGGCATTCTGGATTATTTAGATGCGCAACGCACAAAACGCGCAGTCAAAAAAGACTACTTATCTGCACGCTACGAATATATAAACGCCATGCTCACAATAGAACGTTTGCTCGGCTATGAACTTTTGGAGGTTAAACCATAATGACTGCTCAACCCATTACTACCCATCACTTATTTAGCAAAAACCTGCTGCTGGCTTTTTGCATGGTTGGCATCATGTTAACCGGATGTTCCTCGAAAGAAGAAGTGGCGCCAGCTAAAGCAAAAGCCAAGGATGTGGATATCGTTGAAATTACCAACCAACTCGCCAAGCAAGTCACGCTGCACACCACCGGCAAAATTGAGATGCGCGATACCATGCGCCTGCCCGGCACCATACAGGTTGACGAGCAACGCATGGCAAGAATTGGCGCCTCAGTGACCGGCCGAGTGAAAGATATTGAAGCCACCCTAGGGCAAAAAGTAAATAACGGACAAGTGCTCGCTACTTTAAACAGTACAGAGTTAGCACAGAGCCAGCTGGTTTATATTAAAGCTGCGCAACAGATTGGCCTGCAAACCAAAGCCGTGAACCGTGCCAAGCTACTGCAAGAAGCGGATGTGATCGGCTCTGCCGAACTACAACGCAGGGAGGCAGAATTAAGCGCGGCGCAGGCAGATTTAAACGCGGCACGTGACCAGTTAATCGTACTGGGCATGAGTGAGGCGGCGATAGATAAACTATCTAAATCTGGCCAGATTCATTCTTACAGCAATGTGGTGTCACGCATTACCGGTAATGTAATTAGCCGCAAAGTTAACCTGGGGCAAGTGGTACAACCGGCTGAAGAACTATTTATCATTGCCGATCTATCTCATGTGTGGGTGGTGGCTGAAGTGCCTGAGCAGCAGATTGATCTGATTAGAATTGGTGAAGAAGTGTTGGTGGAAATTCCCGCCCTGCATAACAAGCAATACACCGCCAAGCTGATCTACGAAGGTGATGTGGTCAACCCAGAAACCAGAACTGTCACTGTACGCTGTGATATTGAAAACGCTGACCGCGAAATCAAGCCGGATATGCTGGTCTCTATGCTGATTAAATCTAGCCCAACATCCAAATTGGCTCTGCCGCTACAGAGCATCGTGCGTGAGAACGACAAAACCTATGTTTACGTACAGCTTGCGCCAAATAAATTCCGCCTGCGCGAAGTGGAGCTAGGGCCAGAATACATGGACATGGTGACTATCACCAATGGTATTTCTGATGGCGAAGTAGTCGTCAACGACGGCGCGTTCCATGTGAATAACGAACGTAAAATTAAAGAATTGGAGTAAAGCATGATTGAATCTCTGATTCGCTCGGCGCTCAAGCAGCGCCTTATCGTGCTGGTCATCGCCGTGGCGCTGATGATGGCCGGTATCTTTGCATTACAAAAACTATCCGTGGATGCATTTCCGGATGTAACCAACGTGCAAGTGCAAATTGCAACCCAAGCCACCGGTAAGTCACCGGAAGAAGTAGAACGGTTTATCACCGTACCATTAGAAATTGGCATGACAGGCTTACCTGGCCTCACCGAGATGCGCTCACTCAATCGCAACGGGCTATCGCTGATTACCCTGGTATTTACTGACAATACCGATGTTTATTTCGCACGCCAGTTGGTGATGGAGCGACTAATGGAGGTGATGGATAAAATGCCGCAAGGCGTCACCCCCATTTTAGGACCAGTGGCCACGGGCTTGGGCGAAATTTACCAGTACACGCTGGATAACCCTGCTGATGGCAAAACCGAGTTAAGTGCAGAAGAGCTTACGGAAAGGCGCTCGATTCAAGACTGGATAGTGCGCCCATTGCTACGCGGCATTCCTGGAGTGGCAGAAATCAACTCTCAAGGTGGCTATGTCAAGCAGTATCAGGCATTGGTTAATCCGGATAGGATGAATCACTACGGCCTAAAATTACAGGACATCTATTCCGCCTTAGCTAAAAACAACGCAAACAGCGGCGGCGGTGTGTTACCTCAATTTGCAGAGCAGTACCTGATTCGCGGTGTGGGTTTAATCGAAAGTTTAGACGACATTCGTAATATCGTACTGAAAGAACAGAGCGGGGTACCGGTATTTATGCGCGATGTGGCCGAAGTGAAATTAGGCCATGAAGTACGCGTAGGTGCCGTGATGAAAAATGGCTACACCGAATCTGTAGGCGGCATTGTAATTATGATGCGCGGCGGTAACGCCAAGGAAGTGGTCAGCCGCGTCAAAGAACGTGTAGAAGAAATTAACGCCAAAGGCATGCTGCCAGATGGCCTACAAATCGTACCTTACTATGACCGTAGTGAACTGGTGGATGCAGCACTCTTTACCGTGAGTAAAGTATTAGTAGAAGGCATTATTCTAGTGGTGCTAATACTGTTCCTGTTCTTAGGGGATGTGCGCTCTAGCGTGATTGTGGTGGCGACTTTGATTTTGACGCCACTCATCACTTTTATGGCCATGAATCATTATGATATTTCTGCCAATTTGATGTCGCTGGGCGGGCTCGCCATTGCGATTGGCTTGATGGTGGATGGCTCGGTGGTGGTGGTGGAAAATGCGTTTCACCATCTGGGGCATCGCCAAGGCGAAAGTAAAATCCGGGTAGTGCTGGAAGCCGCATCAGAAGTGGCAACGCCGGTACTGTTTGGCGTGGGCATTATCATCTTGGTGTTTTTACCGCTGATGACCCTACAAGGCATGGAAGGCAAAATGTTTGCGCCATTAGCACTCACCATTGCCATCGCGCTTTTTGTGTCTTTGATTATTTCGTTAACGCTATCGCCGGTACTGTGCTCGTATATCCTAAAAGGCGGCTCTGGTGAAGATACAAAATTTATCCAATTTATCAAAAAACCCTACCTCAAGATGCTGAACTGGGTACTGGTGAACGATAAAAAAACCATTGCTGGCGCAACCGGTGTATTTATTGCGGCGCTGTTGGTGGTGCCATTGCTGGGCACCTCATTTATCCCAGAAATGAAAGAGGGCTCTATCGTGCCGGGCATTAATCGCGTGCCCAATATTTCACTTGAAGAGTCAATCAAGATGGAAAATGAAGCTATGCGCTTAATCATGGAAAAAGTGCCAGGGGTAAAATCTGCAATGTCTGGTATCGGCCGCGGTGAAAGCCCGGCAGACCCGCAAGCGCAAAATGAATCTACCCCTATCATCAGCCTCAAACCACGTAACGAGTGGCCTAAAGGTTGGACCCAAGATGATATTGCGGACAAAATGACCGAGGTGCTGACAGAAGGCCTGCCCGGCGTGCAGATTGTGATGGCGCAGCCTATTTCAGACCGGGTGGATGAGTTGCTCACTGGCGTGCGCTCTGATGTTGCGGTGAAAATATTTGGCGATGACATGGGCAAACTCAAAAGCAAAGCTGAGGAGATTGTGAAGATCGCCGGCGCCATCCCTGGTGCGGTGGATTTACGGGTAGAGAAAATATCCGGGCAGCAATATCTGAATATCACGGTGAACCGCCAGGCCATTGCACGCCAAGGCATTAACGCCTCGGATATCCACGATATTATTGAAACCGCGATTGGCGGAAAAATTGCTACCGACATCTACGAAGGACAACGTCGCTTCTCAGCAGCGGTGCGCTTTCCTGATAGCTTTAGAAATAATGTTGAGTCTATAGGCAATATTCTCGTCACCTCACCCAATGGCGCTCGCGTGGCGCTCCGCGATTTAGCTGAAATCGAAATCAAAGATGGCCCTGCACAGATTAGCCGTGAGCTAGGTAAGCGCCGCATCGTGGTGGCAATTAACGTGAAAGACCGTGACTTAGGCGGCTTTGTGGCTGAACTGCAATCAGTACTGACAGACAAAGTTAAATTACCGGACGGTTATTATCTGGAGTATGGTGGTCAATTCCAAAACATGGAGCGTGCGTTAAATCACTTGATGATTATCGTACCTGTGACGGTAGCCGCCATATTCTTTCTACTGTTCCTGCTCTTTAACTCCATTCGATTTGCCACCATGATCATTATGATCTTGCCATTTGCCTCGATTGGCGGCATTTTTGCACTACTGGTGACTGGCGAATACCTGTCTGTGCCGGCGTCTGTTGGGTTTATTGCGCTGTGGGGTATTGCGGTGCTCAATGGCGTAGTGCTGGTGTCTTACATCCGCTCATTGCGTGAGGAGGGTAAAGGCCAGATGGAAGCGATTATTGAAGGTTGTAAACAAAGGTTTAGACCGGTGATGATGACCGCCACCGTGGCGATGCTGGCATTGGTACCATTTTTATTTGCCACCGGCCCGGGCTCAGAAATACAGCGCCCATTGGCAATTGTAGTGATTGGCGGGCTAATCAGCTCAACGCTACTGACCTTAGTGGTATTGCCCACGCTATATCGCATTTTTGAAGAATCTAAAATTGAAGCTTAACCAGTCGTTGAAAGGGATTGTTTAATGAAAGAAATTAGAGCAGTGATACAACCGCATCGTTTAGCAAAAATTCGCTCGTCCCTGCGCAATATCAAGGGCTTTCCGGGCATGACGGTGAGCAAAGTGGATGGCTGCGGCCATCATTTGGCAAAACCTGCCCAAGGCATACGAGAAGAACTGACGGACTACAGCCCCAAAGTGATGATTATCATGGTGGTGAGCGACGACTTGCTAGAAGGTATATTGCAAACCATTGTAGAAATCGGCCATACCGGCCAAGTAGGTGACGGCATTGTTTGGGTAACGCCAGTAGAGCGCTTCATCAGGCTCTCCGAGCAAATTAATGTCGTTGATTGTTAGATTAAAAACGTAATAATACGTAGCAACTTGCAGAATCATCTATGTCTATTTGTCACTTTATCTCGCGCAATTAAGTGCATAAGTACAAGTGGCATAGATGCTGCATCAAACTAGCGCGATACCCATTAAAACTCTAATGGGTTCACATCCACCGCCCATCTCACCTTAGCCGCTATCGGCTCAGCCCTTAACTGATGCACCAATTGCGTCAACAGTTTCTGCAATGCAGGCCGCTGGTGCGCATGCATCAAAATATAACCACGCTCCATGCCTTTTAGGCGCTCCATCTGCGGTCGCACTGGGTCATAAGTCACCACATGCTGACTCAACTCGCGTGCTCCTGTAAATGCCAGCTGTAAAAATTGCTGCACCAAGGCAAAATCATGCGCTTCAGCACGCAGCAATGCGGTAAACACATAAGGTGGAAACTGCACCTGCTCACGTTCCAGTAGCAAATCACTGGCATAAGTTGCGTAATCTTGGCTGCGTAGCGCATTAAACAGTGCGTGGTCTGGAAAAGCGGTTTGAATAATCACTTGCCCAGCCTTATCGGCACGCCCGGCGCGGCCGGCCACTTGCATCAACTGTGCAAACAAACGCTCGCTCGCCCTAAAGTCTGGGCTATGCAGCGCGCTATCTGTATCTATCACACCTACTAGCGTTAGATTAGGAAAATCATGTCCTTTCGCCAGCATTTGCGTGCCTACTAAAATATCAATTTCCTGATTGTGCACTCGGTCTAATATCTCAACCAAGGCATGTTTACGGCTGATGCTGTCACGATCTACCCTTGCGATACGCGCCGTTGGAAGCAGGCTAGCTAGGGTTTGCTCCAAACGTTGCGTACCATGACCAGTCGGGTGTAAATCGGCATCACCGCAGCTTGGGCACTGGTGCGGTATCCGCTGTTCGTGCCCACAGTGATGGCAACGTAATTTCTTTTGCCCCAGATGCACCACCAAACGGCTGCTGCAGCGCGTGCACGGCGCAATCCAATGGCAGGCCGTACACAACAATACCGGCGAATATCCACGGCGATTGATAAATAATAGCGACTGCTCTTTGCGTTCCAACCGCAGACGTAATGCGGAAACCAGCTGCGGCGTCAGGCCGTGCTGCAAATTCACTTTGGTGGTATCAATACAATCAATTTTAGGGAGCTGTGCGGCAGTTACTGCGCGCTGCTTTAATGTGAGCAAGCCATATTTATTAGGCTGATTATTACTAGACGCTGCGCTTGAAGCCTGCACATGGCTACCCATCGCGTTGTACCAGCTTTCCAACGCCGGGGTGGCGGAGCCCATCACCACCGGAATATTCAGGCGTTTGGCACGCACCAAGGCAACATCGCGCGCATGGTAGCGCATGCTATCTTGCTGCTTGTAAGAGCTGTCATGCTCTTCGTCGATGATAATCAGCTTAAGATTAGGGATAGGCGTAAAAATTGAAAGCCGCGTGCCGATAATGATTTGTGCAGCGCCAGATTGCGCCAACTGCCAATTATGTAAGCGTTCACTCTCACTTAGGCTACTATGTAAACTCACTAGATTATATTGCGGTAAGCGTGCCCTGAACCTAGCTTCCAGTTGCGGCGTCAGGTTAATCTCAGGCACTAGCACCAGCACTTGCGCACTAGGCTGCGTCTGCGCAGCACCATTGGTGTTTGGCTGCTGCAGTACGTGCTGCATTAAACGAATATACACCTCAGTTTTACCACTGCCGGTAATCCCGTGCAGCAACCAAGCTTTAAATGCCTGTATCTCCCGCGTAATGCTTGCCACCGCCGCTGCCTGCTCTTCGTTTAGCGCGGGTTGCGGTGTTTCCAAAATCGCCGGCACACGCTTTACCGCCAGCACTTGCTCAGTCTCAGCATAGCCCAAACTAACCAACTCTTTTGCCGCCTTACGCGCACTGCCAGACAGCGCATCCAGTGCCGCTTCCGTTTGTGCCCCCTCGGTTTGCAATGCCTGCAATACTAGGCGCAGCACACGCTGCCGCTTGGGCAAGGATTCCAAATCTACTTGCTTGCCGGCGTCAGTGATTTGATATAAATATTGTTTACGTGCAACGGCTGGCGCCACTTGGCGTAAACGCGCGGGCAATGCTGCTAGCAAAGCCTGCCCAAATGGATAGTGATAATAATCCGCGCTAAATTTAATTAAACTTAATACTTCTGCATCCAGCGGCGCTTCATCACTAAATACCTGGGTGATAGGCTTTAGCTTCTCAATGGCAAACTCACTGCTATCAGCCAATGCTATGACGATGCCAATTTGATTGCGGCGCCCGAACGGCACCAACACCCGTTGGCCGACCTCCACGTGCTGACCTGCGCTTAAATAGTCAAATAAGCGCGCCAGCGGTACATCTAGTGCAATTTGTAAAATGGGTTTTGGCAATGGTGATGACGTTATGGATTAAAAATTTATAAGGATTAAAGTGGGTAAAACTAAAGCCGCTTTAGGTTAAAAAAATTGGTGAAAATTTGCCGTCTATTATGCGGCTTTTAGCGCCAATTAAAGTATTTAACGCCATCTATATCTGCGCCTTTTTCGTCTAAGTGCTGATTATCGCAAGCCCTTAGACGGATGCCGCCACCGGAACTTGATCACTTAGCGTTCTAAGCACTAATATATGCACCAATATGGGTTAAAATACCGCTTTTAGATTTTATGTAATTATTGTGAAAACACATCTTACCCAATTACTAACGACTGCCGCAAAAACAATTGCGCCAGAAATTACTGACCTAACGATTATATTAGAGCGCCCAAAATCTGCCGACCATGGCGATTTTGCCACAAATTTGGCCTTGGTTTTGGCTAAACCGTTAAAACAAAACCCACGTGCTATCGCCACCCAGATTATTGAAGCCTTGCCAGCCAGCGAATATATCGCCAAAACTGAAATTGCAGGTGCTGGCTTTATTAACTTCTTTTTAAGCCCACAATCGAAGCAAGTGGTAGTTAAAGATATTCTCAACGCGGGTGCGCAATATGGCCGCAACAGCAACGGCCAACAGCAAAAAGTACAGGTAGAGTTTGTATCAGCTAACCCAACCGGCCCATTGCATGTGGGTCATGGCCGCGGCGCCGCGGTGGGTGACTGCTTGGCACGTCTATTGGATGCCAACGGCTGGGATGTGACCCGTGAGTTTTACTACAACGATGCCGGCGCACAAATCGACAACCTGACCATCTCAGTATTAGCAAGATGCAAAGGTATCTCCACTGAGCACGAAAGCTTCCCTGAAAATGGCTACCGCGGCGAATATATCAACGATATTGCAGCGGCTTTCCTTGCAAAACATACTGTGGTTGCCGATGACATTGAAGTGACTGCCAGTGGCGACATTAATGATTTAAATTCAATTCGCGCATTTAGCGTAGCGTATTTACGCCACGAGCAAGATCTAGACTTAAAAGCGTTTCAAATCAAGTTTGACGTCTTTTCACTAGAAAGTGCGCTATATACGACAGGCAAAGTTGAACAAACGGTTCAAGCCTTAATTAAAAGCGGCCACACTTATGAACAAGACGATGCACTGTGGCTAAAAACTACAGATTTTGGTGATGACAAAGACCGCGTGATGCGCAAGACTGATGGCGGCTACACTTATTTTGTACCGGATGTGGCCTACCACACTGACAAATGGAACCGCGGCTTTGTACGCGTGATTAACGAGCAGGGCGCAGACCACCACAGCACCATCACCCGTGTACGTGCCGGTTTACAGGCCTTAGATATTGGCATCCCTAAAGGCTGGCCAGATTATGTACTGCATCAAATGGTCACCGTGATGCGTGGTGGCGAGGAAGTTAAACTTTCTAAACGTGCGGGTAGCTATGTCACACTGCGTGACCTGATTGAAGAGGTAGGCTGCGATGCAACGCGTTACTTCTTAGCCGCACGCCGTGCCGATTCACAATTAGTATTTGATATCGATTTAGCACGTAGCCAAAGCAACGACAACCCGGTGTACTACATTCAATATGCACATGCGCGTATTTGCAGCGTGCTAAGCCAATGGAACGGTGACACCAACAGCTTGGTCAACGTTAACCTAAACCCATTAACCACAGCGCACGAAACTGCACTGATGCAGCGCTTAAGCGAGTACCCGGAAGTGGTCGCCAATGCGGCAACTGAGCTAGCACCGCATGTAGTGGCTAACTACCTAAAAGAATTAGCCAGTGATCTGCACAGCTACTATAACGAATATAAATTCTTAATCGAAGATGAACAGTTAAAACTCGCACGCTTAAGTTTAATTAATGCTACCCAACAAGTGCTTAAAAATGGCCTGGATTTACTGGGTGTCGCTGCTAAAGAAAGAATGTAAGGAGTCATTATGAGTAGGGATTACAAACCTAGACCAGAGCGCACGTCCAAGCAAAGCCAAGGCAATCCATTTATCACGGGGTTATTAATCGGCTTTTTATTAGGCGTGGCCGCATCTTTAGCGGTAGTGATGATGATTAAGGGTGAAGAAAGCCCATTTGCCGATTTAACCTCACCTAATAAGCCGGTCTCTGAAAAAATCGCAGAAACAGCTAAAGAAAAAGCCGTGCAAGATAAAGAAGCAGCCGCAGAGGAAAAAACCAAACCGGCTGAAACTGCTGAAGACAAAACGCGTTTTGATTTTTACACCATACTGCCGGGCAGCGAGCGCCAAGTCACTACCGAAGAGGTGAAAATCAAAGAACAGAGTACTGAACCATCAGTAAAAAATACATACTTTCTACAGGTAGGTGCTTTTCAGACCGAAGACGAAGCAGACAACATGAAAGCCACGCTGGCCTTACAAGGCTTTGAGGCCGTGGTACAAACCGCTACCATCCCGAACAAAGGCGTTTGGCACCGCGTACGCGTGGGCCCGCTCAAAAATCTGGAACTGATTAACAAAACTAAGGCAGATTTAGCCAGCAATGGTTTTAAATCTGATTTAATTACCATCAATAATGAAACCCAATAGACGCTGCGCAGGTCAATGCAAGGTGATCGTAATCAACAAACAATATTGATAAGAAATAATTGTCAGCCAAATTCTAAGATGATACGTTTTAGGGTGACACGTTTGTTGAATAGCTGAATTTTTAATTACAAATTTAAAGAATCGTTAACAAGGACAATATCAATGAAAAAATTATTAACCGCTTTAATGTTGCTAGCCTCATTTAGCGCCATGGCTGAGCCGCAAATGGGTAAAGACTTTGATCGTACCGCACAAACCATCAATACCGACACCCCAAACAAGATTGAGGTTATTGAGTTGTTTTGGTACGGCTGTGGGCACTGCCATAGTATGGAAGCACCCATCAACGCATGGGTAAAAAAATTACCTACAGATGTAGCCTTTAAACGCGTGCCAGGACTACCGCACCAAGCATGGGCACCAATGGCAAAAGCCTACTACGCCATGGAAACACTCGGCGTGTTAGAGAAACTACACACACCATTATTTGAAGCGATTCACACTAAAAAATCACTCAACCCTACAGACGAAAAAGCAGCGATTAACTGGGTTACCCAACAAAGCGGCCTAGATAAAAGAAAAGTGGAAGAGGCTTTTGGCTCATTTGCAACCAACACCAGCTTAAATCGTGCGGCTAATATCTTCCGCTCTTCAGGTGCAACTGGCGTACCTAGCTTAATTATCAATGGTCAATTCATTACTTCAAGCACCATGGCAGGTAACAATGATGCAGCACTAAAAACGGCTGACTACATCATCGCTAACATCCGTGCCGATAAAGCTAAGGCAGCTACCCCAGCAAAAAAGTAACGGCCTCGCCGCACTGGTTTAAAGCTTTTTATGAAAAGCTTTTTAATTGGTAAATTACTCCGGCTGTACTAAACTTAAAACCCCGTTTCTGCTACATTGCAAAACGGGGTTTTTATATTTGCATGATCTGTCATTCCACAACCAACAATAACGAAAGATGGCGATGAAAGTCTTTATCACAGGGGCATCCAGCGGTATAGGTGAAGCGCTTGCATATGAATATGCAAAACGCTATCCACATCAAGATACAATCATTGGGTTGGCAGCAAGACGTAGTGAGCACTTACAAGCGCTACAACAGACCTTAGAAACCAGCTATAACATCAAATGTGCGGTTTATGCTTTAGACGTGCGCGATGGCGATGCGCTGAGTTCTGCCGCACAGCATTTTATAAAGCACTATGGCGCACCTAACGTTGTGATTGGCAGCGCAGGGGTCAGTAGCGGCACACTCACCGAAAATGCAGAGGACACCAATGCATTTAAGGCCGTGATGGATATCAATGTGATTGGCCTCGTGAATACATTCCAGCCATTTATTCACGCCATGCATCTAGCCGCTAGTAGCGGACAGTCAGCGCAGTTGGTTGGCATCGCCAGCGTAGCGGGCATTCGCGGCTTGCCAGGGGCTGGCGCATACAGTGCGTCTAAAGCTGCCGCCATTGCCTACTTGGAAAGCCTGCGCGTGGAGATGCTGCATCACAATATCGCTGTCACCACGATTGCTCCGGGCTACATCCGCACCCCAATGACCGATATCAACACCTATAAAATGCCATTTTTAATGGATGTAGATATTGCGGCACACAAGTTTGTGAATGCCATTGTGCGCAAGCGACGTTTTGTGGTCATCCCATGGCAAATGGGATGGGCGGCAAGGCTGATGCGACTGATTCCACCGATTATTTGGGATAGGCTTGCAAAAAATGCCCCGCATAAACCCCGCATTAAAGTCTGATCTGAATGTGGGCTAGCTATTCGGTTTGCCAAGTGGCTTGCGGGCAGTATGAATAGCGACAATGCCTAGTGATAGGCGCTCAAATTTAACTTCCTCGAACCCATGATTCACCAACTCTTGAGCAAACGCCTCTGCCGTAGGGAAGTCACGAACGCCCTGCAACAAGTATTTGTATGCGGATGCATCACCACCTGTTGCTATCCAACCAAGTAGAGGCATGCAAAAAGACATGTACGCCAGATAGACGCGATGCAGCAATCTCCAACGGATGTTCGATGCTTCTAATACTATTAGCTTACCTCCAGGCTTGAGAACACGTAGCGCTTCCTGAACTGCAAGATGCCGGTTGCAGATTTTTAGTCCAAGTGAAATAGAGTAGGCATCCACAGTGTCCGTTTGAATGGAAGGCATGTTCTCGGCATCCAGTAGTCTGAGACTCACACTTCCATTAAATGAGTGTAAGCGTTGCTCGGCGATAGCGAGCATCTTCACGCTCACGTCAGACGCAATTACCGTACGCCCTTGAGTTGAGGCGCTATCCATTACTCGAAGAATAATGTCTCCAGTTCCACTGGCTCCATCAAGTAAGGTATCCCACTTTTCGCTCGTTATTCTCTTTGCAACACGCCTTTTCCATAACCTATGAATACCAAAACTAAAGAGATCACTGAGCTTATCGTAGCGTGACGCAATGCGGCCAAAGACATCATCACTTTGCCACGCAAATTCAGCGGCGTTTTGATGTGAAGCTGTTTTGCCATCAATCACTGACGATGCCTAACGTTTGAATAAAGGGATTGGCTTTAGCCGGTCCCGCTTGAATGATGGGTTAGGCATTACGGTCACTTGAAGCATGAAAGAAAATGCCAAACTTGGCGAGTAGCAAAAATACGGTTGGCCAGAAAAGGGTATTGAGTATGTCGTGCAAACTTGCACCCCAGCGCAAATACCCAAGACTAGCAACGTCATCACGCATATCAAGCACTTCTACTGTGATGGCTATACCAACCACCACAAGCCATGGGACATTAGAACGAAGTGGCTTCCGTAACACAGCTGCAGCCGCAAGGAATACGGCCAGACCAACATAGATGTGAAGGGCATCCTTAGATAGTCCCGTAGCAGCAACTATAGCCAGTTTGATGGATTGAATAGCCGAAGTTTCCATAAATGCCTAACGTGCAATAGGTTTATACCTGATACGTTTAGGTTTAGCACCTTCCTCACCCAAACGTTTACGTTTATCAGCCTCATACTCCTGATAGTTACCGTTAAAGAACGTCCATTGTGATTCGCCCTCAGCCGCCAAGATATGCGTTGCGATACGGTCTAAGAACCAGCGGTCATGCGAAATCACCAACACACTACCAGCAAATTCTAGCAAGGCATCTTCCAGCGCGCGTAATGTTTCCACATCCAAGTCGTTTGATGGTTCATCCAGCAGCAATACGTTGCCGCCTGAGATCAGCGTTTTCGCTAAATGCAAACGCCCACGCTCACCGCCTGACAGTTGGCCAACGATTTTCTGCTGGTCACCGCCTTTAAAGTTAAAGCGGCCGATGTAAGCGCGAGATGGCGTTTCGTAACGGCCTACGGTTAAGATGTCTGAGCCACCTGAAATTTCATCAAACACGGTTTTATCATTACTTAGCACATCGCGGCTTTGGTCAACGTAAGCCAATTTAACTGTTTGACCGATGTTAACTTCACCGCTATCTGGCTGCTCCATGCCTGTAATCATCCTAAACAGGGTAGATTTACCTGCACCGTTCGGGCCGATAATCCCCACAATCGCACCGGCTGGGATACTAAAACTCAAGTTATCAATCAACAAGCGGTCTTTAAATGCCTTGCTCACGCCGTTAAACTCAATCACTTGGTCACCTAAACGCTCACCAGCTGGGATAAAAATCTCCTGTGTTTCATTGCGTTTTTGGTACTCGGCACTCGCTAACTCTTCATAGCGTGCAATACGCGCCTTGCTCTTGGCCTGACGTGCTTTCGGGTTCTGACGTACCCACTCCAGCTCAGTATTCAGTGCTTTACGGCGTGATGACTCTTGAGACTCTTCTAACGCTAAGCGCGCTTGTTTCTGGTCCAACCAGCTAGAGTAATTACCTTTCCATGGAATACCGTGACCACGGTCTAGCTCTAAAATCCACTCTGCCGCATTATCAAGGAAGTAGCGGTCATGGGTAACTGCCACCACCGTGCCCGGGAAGCGCACTAAAAACTGCTCTAACCACTCCACAGACTCCGCATCCAAGTGGTTGGTTGGCTCATCTAGCAGCAACATATCAGGCTTAGATAACAGTAATTTACACAAAGCAACACGGCGCTTCTCACCGCCAGATAACGGGCCAATCTTGGCATCCCAAGCAGGTAGGCGTAGGGCATCAGCCGCAATTTCTAACTGGTGCTCAACATCAGAGCCACTCGCAGCAATGATATTTTCATAGCGCGCTTGGTCTTCAGCCAGCTTATCAAAGTCTGCATCAGGCTCGGCATACGCTGCGTACACTTCCTCTAGCTTTTGCTTTGCCTCCATCACCTCGCCCATGCCACTTTCAACTTCTTCACGCACGGTTTTATTCGCGTCTAACTGCGGCTCTTGCGGTAAATAGCCAATCGAAATATTAGGCTGCCATTGCACCTCACCCTCAAACTCTTTATCCGCGCCAGCCATAATGCGTAGCACGGTAGATTTTCCCGAGCCGTTTAAACCCAGCAAACCAATCTTTGCACCAGGGAAAAAAGACAAAGAGATATCTTTAATAATTTGTTTTTTAGGGGGAACAATCTTGCTCACGCGGAGCATCGACATTACATATTGAGCCATGATGTTATCTTGCAAATTTAAAAATGAAAGCTTAACAGAAAGCCCGTATGCTTGCTCGCTATCCCTCACGCTAATCCATGATTGCCAATGAATAAGGCTAGGGGAATGTAGGTATAATGTGCCAACAATAAAAGGCACCGCTTAAATGGCTATCAAATCTACAATTTATAAAATCGATCTGCAAGTTTCTGATATGGATCGTAATTATTACCAGCAACACAATTTAACGATTGCTAAGCATCCGTCAGAAACGGATGAGCGCGTCATGGTGCGGTTGATTGGCTTTGCGATGTATGCCAATGAGTCACTGATATTCGGTAAAGGCTTGAGCGACGATGAAGAGCCAGACTTGTGGCAAAAAGACCTCACTGGCGCTATCGAATTATGGATGGATGTTGGCTTGCCAACAGAAAAAGATATCCGCAAAGCAGCAGGGCGTGCCAAGCAAGTGGTGGTTGTGCTTTATGGTGGGCGAGTGGCCGATATGTGGTGGACAGCCAACAGCAAAGCCTTACTTAAAATCAACAACCTCACTGTGATTAATTTACCAGATACGAAAGAACTAGCGAATATTGCTGAGCGTGGCTTTAATATCAGTTGCACTACTCAAGATGGTCAAATCATGGTGGGGCATGACAGCGGTACTTTAGACATTACCCCTGTAATTTTGAAAGAACCAAGCACTTACTAACTTGGTATTTTCAGTAGCGGTTTTTCTAAGTAAGAATGACCTTGTAGGCAGAGTTTGCACCAGCTGGCGCGTGTTCTAATTTTTGATAAATCGCGCCTGCAAAATCTGCACAAGCTTGTTGAAATGCGCCTGTCACCAGAATTTCACCTTGCTTAGCAACATCCTCCCCCAGCTTACAGGCTGCATTCACCTCTGCACCAAACACTTCGGTATTACCTACGCGTAAAATCTGTCCGAAGCCCAAACCCACACACAAGTGAACTCGTTCCTGCTCAAGTTTGGCTTCGTTGTAGGGAATTAAAAGCTGCTGCATCATCATGGCGCATTGCAAAGCTTTTTGTGGCTTACGAAAAATAACTAAAAAAGAGTCACCATCAGTTTTAAGTAAAAAACCTTCATGCTGCTCAATCACTGGCAACAGCAAACGCTCAGATTCATAAATCGTCTGCAAGAAATGAATGATGCCATACTCTGCAACTTGGCGAGAAAAGCCCGCCAAGTCGGTCATCATCACACACCACTCTTCGCCAAATAAATCCCAAATACGCTGATCTATTTCCGCCTTATTTACATCTGGCAACAACCTTTGTGCAATCAAATCATATAAACGATCTTCAGAATTTTGCATTACGGTTTTAGTGTTGCGACTCATCACTGTCTTTAAATGACTAATATTATGGATATTTCAAACAAATGGTAGTAAAGTGCACTAATGCACTGGAAAACTGACCCAGGATTATATCCACCATACCTAAGAACGCGAATTCAACGTGGAAAAGGCGTAGGAAAAGGTATAACCTATAAACCTTGGTTAAAAATTAGAGATGTACCTTCTGAAGGAACATCGTCATCAGTTTCAGGGATCATCGTACCAAGACCTTACAACCTTCTATCAGAAATTGAAACTACATATTTCTACCTGTTGGAACGAAAGCCATCAACTGTGGATATTCAAGAGCAGTGGCCAATTCTAGATATCGACAGAACTTTAGAGTTATGTGCTGAATATGGGATACGACATAACTTCCGGAACTCAAACCCAGAACCATTTACTATCGACTTCCTAGTTACATCAAGGAATAACCAAGGTGAGTTAAGCGTACGTGCCGCAAGTATCAAGACGCCGGTAGATGCTTCTAATCCTGACATACGCACTAGATTGCTTATTGAATACGTTTGGTGTCTTGAACATGAAATTCCATGGACTTTAGTTGACACCTCTAAATTTAATAAAACAATGTTAGCTAACCTGCGATTCATGAGAACTTGGTATAGACATCGTTATGTATCTAGTCCTGAAAATGAAGCTCTCTTTATTAAAAATTTTCATTTGTCATATAGAAAAAATATTCTGTTAGCAGAGTTTATTCAACAAACAAGCAAAACCATGCGTTTATCTACGGATACTACACTGGATATTTTTAGATATTGCACCTGGTCAAATTTCATTGATATTTCCCTTCAACATCCGCTAGCTTTAGACAAACCTATCTTCCTTAATAGAGCATCTAATCATGATTGAATTCCAGCCATTAGAAAATCCAGCACTCTCCCCAGGGCTTGCTCTTCGAATCAGTGATAACGATATCCGATATCTTCGATTAACACATGTGTTTGAAGAGTGTGTTTATGTGATGTGGGTAAGCGAGCCAGAGCAAGCTCGCTACGCACGTCGACCATCAAGGATGTTATTAAAGGTGTTGAAAAAAATGGCATCCAGTAACAATGCCACTTGGGGAAGGATAGGATTGCCGTCAGCATTATCTGTATCACCAATTCCAGAATCTGAGAGGGCACTGGAGTTAAACGCCGCATGGCTTTTAATCGAACCACTAATTGAAAATTTTGATTCGGAAACAAATCTATCACGCTCACGTTTTAGTTATCTTATTCGAGAGCGTTCAGAGGAAATGCAGGCTAATTTTTTAACACTACTAAGAATGATTCTAAGATATTACTACTTCGGCAGAACAAGGCTAGCTTTGCTCCCACTACCTAGGGGGGTGCAGCAAGAAAAAAGGGGCTATCCAGATATTGTGAAAGAGAGTTCTGGTGAAGTTCGAAAACCTAAACGTAGAGGTCGTCAATCAATCTTATCAGAAGAATTAGGTAATAATGATTTTGTAGTTCTTGAAGATGATATTTCAGACATGATTGACTGTTTGAAAACTTGTCTACGAAAAGGTCCTACTTATCGAACATTGGCACACGAGCATTATCTTGCGACCAATTTCAAAATACGACACCCAGAAATACATGCTGCATATCTAACTGGGAAATTATCTGAACCTGTTACAGCAAGACAATATAGTTATTACATAAATAAATTTGCCGTATTAGACGATGATCTAGCTAGAAATTTGCGTTCTCAAGAACGAAAACAAGGCTATCTTGGCTCTACTCAAGCAAGCGGTCCTGGCGAAGTGTATGAAATTGATGCAACTATTGGTCGCTTACATCTTGTTACGGACGAAGAGTTACCGACTATAGTAGGTAAACCTACTATATACTTAATAATCGATCGCTGGAGCAGATTTGTAGTATCGGTATATATTTCTTTACGATCACCTTCATATGAAGAAGTGCGCCATGCATTGCTCATCGCTTTTACCTCTCGTGAAAAACGGTTCAAAAATCTGAGTGTAGACATAGACGATGAGCGTTGGCCAATAGGTAGAATGCCCGCAGTGTTATGTCCTGATCGCGGTTCAGACTTTATGAGTCATTCCATGGAGCAATCCGTAGTTCAAGATCTTCTTATTGAGCTAACCCCACTTCCACCACTATGCCCGGATGGAAAACCTATCGTAGAAAGATTCATACGTGAAATCAAGCGCAGAATGGCAGCCTCTGGAATGAAAGGAGTATATGCGGACAGACCAATGGATCCTCATTCGAAACGTGCAGCTAGAAAGGCAGAGGCGGCTGCAGTACATTCATTACCTGAAGCTTATAGGCTATTAATTGAAATTATCGACGACCATAATAATAGGCCTCACACAACCTTAAAACGTAGACGAGTACTAAGTTTAAATAATGTACCCCCCACACCAAAAGAAGCATATTTATGGGGTTTAAAAAATATTACCGGTTTACGTAAAGCTCCATTGACTGATGATGATTATAAAAAACTATTACTTAGCACTGATAAAGCGAGTATTTCAAACAGTGTTTTAAGGTATAAGCAACGTCCGTATTTACCAGCGAATGAAGTTGCATATGATATTGCAAAGAAATCAACAACCCGCGCACAATCAATTGATATAAGGCTCGACAAAACTGAACCACATGAAATTTATGCAGTAACCGCTAGACGCGAGTGGGCATTATTTCGAATTACTGAAGGAGCTGCTAAAGAGTTAGCAAATCTTACTCTTGACGAAGAGGAAGTTTTATCTTCCCAAACCGCGAAACTGTGGGCAAAAGCTGAGCATAAAAGCAGGGTTGCTCGTATTGCAGCGAAAAGTACAAAAAAGACCGTTAAGCGGAAAGAAACTGCCACGAAAGTCGATAGAGAACAATTATTAGCTGCTCGGCAAAAAGAAACTGCAGCAATGAAACGTACGCTCACTGGCAATGATGATCCTAAAAAATCAAATATTGAAGATATTTCTGGAGTATCTAACTGGGCCAATATTGAAGAACAAGAACGCTTAAGAAACCTAGAGTTGATCCGTAAACATAGGAGCAAAAAATGAATCCGATAGAAATCATACCAGCAAAATATATTGATACGGGCGTTACACGATTCAAAGGAAATCCCTTTATTGAAGCGTTACCTTCACTTGAAAAGACAAAAAGTGATTATCTAACAGGATTGTCAAATTATCCTCCTAAACCGACTGCTAAGACAAGAAGATCGGGAGAAATCGTGAGAATGATGGAACTATCAACTTTAAACGATATTGTTATACCATTTCCTGAATATCAGAAAGCTGCAATCACATTAGCAACAATAATGCGTGAAACCTATGTTGCGCGAAATCCTTTAAGTGTACAAGATAGGCAACGACGCCATGCGCTTGCAACAGATGGCTCAGACGGCCTGCCCTTTCCTGCGAATTGGAAGTCATCTGCCAAAGGACATTTCATGATGGCGGTTAGTGGCATGGGTAAAACAACCTTTGCTCAAGCCTTTCTACTTCAGTATCCACAGGTAATTAAGCATAGCGATTATCATGGGCAAGTATTACAGTGCACGCAAATCGTCTATTTATTCCTTCGAGTACCACATGATGCTACGCTTAAGAGCTTATGTATTCAATTCTTCGATGAAGTTGATCGATTATTGAATACTAGTTACGCTCGCCAAGCACGCGGAGTAAAACAAATCGGTCTAATGGTTCAATTAATGAACCAAGTTGCTACAGCAGTTTCTCTAGGCTTTTTAATCGTTGACGAGTTACAAAATCTTAAAAGTGCGAAAGGTGGAAATGCTGAGTTTGTTCTAAACCTGTTTAGCGAAATTATAGAAAGACTTGGTATCAGCTTGTTGGTTTTAGCAACTCCTGCAGTTCAATCTGTAATAGAGGGAAGTGTACGAAACGCTAGAAAGTTAGCGTCCTATGGTGAAACTGTCTTAAAACCAATGCCTAGAAATGACCCACAATGGGAAGATTTCTGTGAAACTCACTGGGAATATTGTTTCGTTAAAAACAAAGGTCCTTTAACCAAAGAAATTCGTAATGCTTGGCACAATGCATCTGCAGGAAACACAGCATTTGCATCATTAGCCTATATGCTTTCTCAACGTAATGAGATAGGCGGCAGAGAAATCATTGATGTTGCATCATTTGAACGGACTGCAGCCACTGATATGGCATTTTTACAGCCTGCAATAATGGCATTGATTAGTGGTAAACCTGAAAAACTTCGCGCATTTGACGACCTCATCTTTAGCCCAAAATATCTAGCCCTAAGAAAATTACTTGGTGCAAATGATGTAATTTCCAAAAATAACGTAACTGAAGAGTTCGATGACATCATTGAATACTCTCAAGCAAAGATATCTTCCAAACGACCAAGTGCAGCAATAACAGCAAAAAAAATTAGCGAAAGTGACTTACCAATGGAAGATCCATTGAGCATGTAACTATGAACCCAGAATCTGGACAGGCTGTAGATGTTTCAACATCTCTATGCTTCGTTCCACAGATGTTATCTGATGAACTGGTCTACTCTTGGCTAGGGAGACTAGTTGCATTGAATGCATTGGGTCACCCTAAAGAGTATTTGAGTCAATTATTTGGAACAAAAAATATCGTTCCCTGTATCGATCTTCCTACCCATCTAGATGCATTACATAACCGTTTAGGGGTCAATTCGCCTTATAGCTCCATAGAGCAATTGATTGATCTTGGTACATTATATCCATACCATCGGCCATTTCTTACTCAAGAGAGGCACGAACAAGTTCACAATATTTTAATTAGTAATGATGGCAAGGCGTTAAAAGTGTTAATAGGTAGAGTTGCCAATAGATTTGGAGCAAGCCATCCTTTACGCTACTGCCCAATTTGTACTATGGAAGACACTCAAACTTTAGGAACGCCGTATTGGAAAAGAAGCCATCAGTTACCAGGTGTGAAATGTTGTATTAAGCATAAGTGCGAATTAACTACTTATATATCGCCACATTTGGTAACAGATAAACGGCGAATTATTTTAGCTCCATATGTTAACTTTGATTCAAAACCAATAGCAGCTTCAGAGAAACAGATTCTGTTTGCAGAGCTTTCAAGCGGCCTCCTAAATTCAAAATTGGCTGTTATTGATCCATCAATACGTAAAAATTTATATGTTGAAGCTATAAGATTAGCTGGCTTAAGTACCAAAGGATCATATATTGACTATAAAAACCTCAGTCAATCAATTTGTAACAACTATGATTATTTTGAGGATTTCATTCACAGAGATAGATTATTGGCTAGTTCTGAGTCTTCGCTTAATTGGCTACGTACTTTAATTCAACGCCCTGAAAGAGCTTCACATCCAATTTGCCATTTATTGCTAATTGGCTTTCTATTCAAATCAGTAAAAACATTTAAAGAGGCATTGAGGCATTTACATATAGATGCTGAGCACAACATCAATCCCTCTAAAGCAATTAATAACTCAGACTTAAAATTGGATATTAATGAGCAAGCAAAAATCATAATTCACGATAGCTCAATTTCTTGCAGAACAGCCGCCAATATTCTCAACTTGTCAGTTACAACTATTGTCTGCCGCCGGAGGGCACTAGGATTACCAATTTCAGAAAGACGTAAATCTCTATCCATTATTAAAATCAATGCTATTAAAGATGATTTTCTTTCCGGATTGACCCCATCTGCTATTGTATTGCGTCAAGGAATTTCAATTAGTACGGTTTACCGTATACGTGCACAATTAACTGATACCCTTAAAGCTCAAAAACTTCAGATATTTAACAAGGAGTTAAAGACAAGACGAAAGCAATGGTTGCTAATAAAATCCCAACACTTGGAGGATGGAATGACTATGGCGCGATCAGAAAACCCATCTACTTATGCGTGGCTTTATAAACATGACTGTATGTGGCTGCGGGAAAACAGTTGGAAACCATCTAAACAATTATTTCCAAAAAAACTGAGAATTGATTGGACTACTAGAGATCAGAATTTACTTAGAACATTAACCGATTATGTTTCCTCAATTATGCAAACTACACATAGGCCTCGCATCAGTAAATCATTAATGTTTAGAAAATTAGGTGAATCGATGATTAGGGCAAATCTTAAAAAAATGCCACTTTTAGAAAAATTTATTCAACAACATACCGAGTCAATTGAGTCATACCAAAGGCATAGAATTGACCAAGCAATTCATGACCTCAAATCCCAATCTAATTGTGTAAAAATTTGGAAACTCAAACGTATTACCGGCATTCGGAACTGGTCCAGTGATAATGAGTTTTATGTAAATCAAATACTTAAAGGCCTAGATCACTAAATAATTATGACTCTTAATTTTACAGATTAAGTTTTACCAAAGCGGCACAATAGTCTCTGATTGGAGAATTCTTGCTAAATCTTTTTGAACGTCTTTTGTTGCTGGTAACTTTGCTACACGGTAGATTTCGGATAAACCTAGCGACTTTCCTTCTGCTTTTAACGTGTTAATTGCCCATATCAACGTCCTATTCTGCTTGTCATTGTTTATTTTCAAAATCTCCTTTTCAATTTCTGGGAATTCTATTAATAGATAATCAACTTGAGAATGCGTCATTCCAGATGCATGTGCTAATTGTGGCCTAGTGATACGTTTTGGACGCTTCTCATTTTTGACATATCGATGTAGTGATTCTAATAAGTGATTCTTTTGTTCCTGCCGGATAGCATTTCGCTTTTGATCCACTTGCCTAGCTTTTTTGATTTGAATCATTTTGAGTTGTTGATCTACCCATGATTTATCCCTAATTCTCGCCCTTATCCCAGGACACCGACCCAAAGATTTTCGGTAAAGTGTTTCAATACTTGGGGCATCAGACTCCATTAGTTTTAATATAATGTTTCTGTCTTGTTCTATTGTCGGCAACTTTGTCTTTGCAGCACTAGGAAGAAGTTTAATCAGCCATTCGTAGTCATTGATTTTCAGAAACCAATATAGATTCCTATAATGTGAGGGAGGCTTATTAGGATGCAGAGAAATTTGCTTCAGAAGCTCTTTGCGAGCAAAATCCACTGTTAATTTATCAATGCGGTAGCTTGTAACTGAGCGTTCAATCTGTTCTTGATTTTGGGTCGCGTCACTTGCGTGCCTTCTAAATCCTTCAACTGCTGATTGGAAACTAATATTTTTGGCTACTAATAAAGCTGCACAGTCGGGTGCTTTAACTTGGCGCCATTTTACACGGGAATGTTTTGTGACTTGATGTGATTTGCCAAATGCTTGTTTGATTATAGGAACCCAAGACTTAGTACCTATAGATTCAAGAATAAAATTTCTGACATCTTTATTATTCCAATTTCTATTATCTACGGTAAGTGCCTCAAAACTCAGCTTGGCAATAGTGATATCTACTTCAGACATATTGAATGAATCAGCTTCAACTGATGATAGTAAATGATCACAGGTGCATTTGAGCTTTAAAGGATTTATCAGCTTCCGTTGAATCGGTGCAATGACCAATCCACAGGCTCTACATCTATCCATTAATTTACACTGGTGTTTATGGCAAGCAGTTACATTGGGTAGTTGATGTGCCCTATGCCAATATGGCTCACCATATTCCTCATAATCTTCTGAAACACACACGGGACAAAAATGTGGAATTTTCAGTGTTCCTGTACTGTTGCCATTTTGAGTTAACCGAAAAAAATTATCTACGCGTCCAGTTACATTTGATATCTCAATATCAGCCTCATTGAAATGTTTTTCTGGTTGATGATTTATAAGGCCATCAAAGGTAATCCAATATGGAAGCGTTGTAAGCTCCATCCAGACAGACGCACGTGTCTTACCTAATAACTGGAACAACAACTCATTTTGTGGAGAAGTTTGAAATAAATCAAAATAAGGGGCTTTAAGCCATCTCTGGAACCCTGCAGCCACTAACAATGATGACCATGTACCCTCTCCATTATGCAATCGAATGCTTGATAGCCAAGACCCTAAGATTTCATCTGGGTATGGTTTAGGTAAATAGGGAATGGCTATCATCAGCTTTATTTTTCTTATTGATCCTAGTGCTCAGCAAAATATGCAGAAAAGCAGCTATTTAGTTCAGCTCTTCTGATTTCAGCAATCGGCCAGAAGTAGACATTCAACGTTTGACATAATTGGTCGGCGACCATATCACATCAATCCTCGATATTAAACCATCATTGAAGACTGCTTCGACCAGTCCCGGTTGATGTATATTAGCCATCAACCCACAGAACATCTCTTACAAGCACATTATTGGCTAGGTAACCAATAATGATATGTACAGTGTGGATGTAGCCTAGTTTTTCACGAAATGCTGTCGGCGGAAGCATAACCTTGTCCCAAAGGCAGCTTTATGCTTCCAAATCAAAAAGCCAAGTCTATGCTTCCAGTTACAATTTACGGAAATTAAGAGTCTATTAAAATGTATGACTCTATTGCTAAATTAAGATTACTAAACTTTAAGCTTGAAGATGTGATTAGAAGACAATGCTCTGATAAATGGTGGCGATTCAAATACCCAATTTTTATTAATTCCATAATACTTACTTACAGTCTATGAAGCTAATAATTAACGCTTAGAAAGAACAATGGTCGCATAAGCGGCCATTGCATGCGAGATTCTCTCAGTGCTTTCACACCTAGCCACTCCTGGTGACATCCAGTTTCCCAGACGGCGCTACGTTTTTTCACTCGCTTTAACGTAGCTTTATGCTAACAACAATAGCACTTTATCAAAATATGTAAATATTTATTTAGCCCTAAACTGAGTATTCCTGTGAAAAGAGTCAATTGGAATTATTTTAAAAGAGCCACTAATAACTTTCTTAACTGTGCCAATTGGTTGTTGGTCTGCAAAGCCGGACAAAGCAGTCGCACAGATTTTATCCATCTACTTTAGCAAACAGCACATGGCCGTGATTTAGACCATTAAGGATGTTTGGCTGCTTCTTTTCATTGTTAAAGGTAAGGGGCTGGCAGATTAGACACTTCTAGCATCTAATCCACATTTATTTAACATAATTTCATTAGTGATTGGGATAGTCACTTAATGTCATTTATTTAAATAATCGCAACAAATTAAAACATATACAATCTCCTTAATTAATCTTAGGAAAAGATAATGACAACCTCTATGAACTGGCTTTACTGGGCATTTTTATCAGCATTTTTTGCAGCGCTAACAGCGGTTTTCGCAAAAATTGGCATTCAAAATGTCGATTCAGACTTAGCTACTCTGGTCCGAACATCTATCATCGTTATTGTGCTTACAGTTTTCGTTTGGTTTACAGGTAAATGGAGCAATCCGTTTGCACTGTCTTCAAGGACATGGTTCTTTCTCGGTCTTTCTGGGCTCGCAACCGGCGCATCTTGGGTGTGCTATTTTCGTGCCCTTCAGATTGGTGAAGCATCTAAGGTTGCCCCCGTTGATAAGCTTAGTCTGGTGCTAGTCGCTGTGTTTGCATTTGCGTTTTTGGGTGAGCGACCAACATTGCGCGAATGGTCAGGGATTGTTATGGTCGCCGCGGGTGTTTTTGTTATTTCATTTAAGCGCTGAACCGTTCTAATTCAGCGAATTCAGTTCTGGACATAATCAAGATATTTGGACTTTTCTTGATAAATAAACCAATGTAATAATCCTTAATCTTTAGTAACCTAAATGCAAGATATTTTTAATAAGGGCAACATACATGGACTTACAGCAAAAGAAAACTATCAAACTAATTCTGACCTTTTTGGTCGTGGGAAATACTTTTTTATTTTTAGTATCGGCCTACTTTCATTTTCTCAGTACAGACCTGAAGGCAGCTGTTTTTATTGATTTTTGGGGTAGATTTACAGTCTACTCATTATGGTTTATTGGGTTCGCTCTCTACGTCAAATATCTCAGCAAGGTAAAATCTATCAGATTAACCATCTTAACTTTAGTGTGTGCAAATATTCCCTTTTTTTTACTGTTAGCCTATTTTGACAAAATCAGTAATACACCGGACACCATCGTAATGGTAGATTTCTGGGGAAGAATTACGGTATATTCGTTATGGGTTCTCTGCTATGAGTTCTATAAAAAATATATTGAATTGTCTTAAACTTAGCAAATGACCAAATAATATTGTTGAAAGACTCGTAATGAATATCGTAACTAAGAACACTTTAAGCAAAGTCCCCGAAGTAACACTGATATTTTGGATTATCAAAATATTGGCAACAACACTTGGTGAAACTAGTGGAGATGCCGTCTCAATGTCAATGAACTTGGGTTATCTGGTTGGAACCGCAGTTTTTGCGGCACTTTTCCTTGTAGCCGTGATTTTCCAAATTAAGGCAAAAAGCTTTCATCCTTATCTTTATTGGGTCACGATTATAGCTACAACGACTGTAGGTACAACGCTCGCTGACTTTGCAACCCGCTCCTTGGGTATTGGCTACGCAGGGGGCTCCTCTCTACTGCTCGCTCTTCTTATAACGTCTCTTTTTGTTTGGTATCGCTCACTAGGTTCAATTGCAGTAGAGACGATAAGCACGCCTAAAGCCGAAATATTCTACTGGGTCACTATTATGTTTTCCCAGACATTAGGGACGGCATTGGGTGATTGGACAGCTGATACTGCAGGACTTGGCTACGGTGGTGCCGCACTTCTGTTTTCCGGTATGCTTGGGTGCGTTGTTGCAGCATACTATTGGACATCTATTTCTCGTACTAGCGTGTTCTGGATTGCATTTATTCTTACCAGACCTCTGGGTGCTGTTGTTGGTGATTTTCTTGATAAGCCTACTAGCGCAGGAGGGCTTGAACTAAGCCGCTATACAGCATCATTCGTCATACTCGCTATTATTGTGGCTTGCATTATGACTTTCCCACAGCGAGCGGGGAAATCTGGGGCACATTAATGACGGACTTAATGTCTGCATCTGGGCATTCGGGAACATTTGGCTATCTTGCAGCTATGGCGCTGATGGCAGTCTGTGGATAGTTAAATTTGACAGGCAGCTAAGCGGATATTGGTGCCATTAGTAATAATTGATTGAATCGCCACCAATTTTATAGACACTAATCAGCCGTTTTTCTGAATTGATTTTCGTAGTCTATCGGAGATAACAAGTTATTAGAATTATGACGTCGTTTTGAGTTGTAGAACAACTCAATGTAG
>Ga0208396_100076_pt1 | contig 42850 bp, 42 predicted proteins | sample LakWasMet64_LOW9_2_FD_183896 | JGI IMG/M metagenome (GOLD analysis project Ga0208396, IMG submission 183896) | Freshwater sediment methanotrophic microbial communities from Lake Washington under simulated oxygen tension - Sediment Metagenome... | ecosystem: Environmental > Aquatic > Freshwater >... | reverse complement strand
AAATTCGCTGATCTATTTCTGCTTTATTGGCATCAGGCAATAACCTCTGTGCAATCAGGTCATATAAACGACCTTCAGAGTTTTGCATAACGGTTTTAGAGTTGTGACTCATCACGCTCCAATTCTTCTTAGAATAACAATTAATTATGATAATATAAATCTCTTAATATACTGTAAAACATATAAATTAATTAAAAATGACAATTATTAAATTAATTATGATAATTTAAAAAACATTAATACATTGATATTAAAACAAATAATAAATTAGTTACAATTAAAAATATAATTAAGATAATATTAGATTTTTAATAAATGATTAATTCTATGGAATGCGATAGAGTCATTTGGAGCCCTAATCTTAATCTTTACGCACCATGGCTACATAAAAAAATTGCCAAAGGTTGTGGCATTGGTGTCGGTAAAGATTATGTGCCATGGATTAAAACGCGAGACTTCTCCTCAAAAGGCACCTCTGGTCAAACCCACAGCATGCTCACGGATCGTGTAATACACACACTATCCGAATACGAAACAATATATTTCTACATACTGGAGCGAGATCATTCTGTAATTGACATCAGAGAACAGTTTCCAATTCTAAATCTTCCAGAAACTATCGAGATTGCATTCAATCTAGGGTACAAGCACCCTACCAAATACGGAAAACCTGATCCGATAACTATTGATTTTCTCATCACAATACAAACACAAACCGGTATTAAGTTTGCAGCCAGAAGTATAAAGACACCTGAAGATATAAATGATCCCAAAATTAGACTTCGTCTAAAGATTGAAGAGATTTGGTGTGATAAATATCAAATAGATTGGGCTAACGTAGATACGTCCAGCTTCACGAAGGAAATGCTAGCAGCACTTCGCTCAATCCGAAGTTGGTACCGCAATGGGTTGATTATTGATAATGAGTTTGCAGATTTGTTTGCAAAAGCATTCTTAAAAGTCTACGAAAGAAATGTCCCTCTCAATCACATGTTGACGTACTTAAAACGTAAATTTGCCATTAATGATAATAGTGAATATGACTGGTTCAACTATTGTGCTTGGTCAAAAAGAATCCCCTTGTCGATACATCATATATCTACAATCAATGATGTTGTGATATTGGATAAGTATGAAACAACTTGATATCGGATTTAAACCGTTCCCCACCACTCCACACCTAAAAGCAGGATTGGTCTTTAGGTTGGTCAGTAAAAAGGAGAGTGGTGAGCAATTTCATTATTATAGAATTACTCATGTTTTCAATAGCACTGGACAACTTTATTATCTGGAAATCAGTACGCCAGAACAGGTGTTGGTTGCGAAACGACCAAAATCCATGCCCATTAGCGTTTTAAATAAACTGTTCGAACAAAATTCAAAAAATACCTTAGGCAACGTGCCTTTACCACTTGAGTTTATTAAGACTAATGTTAATGAGGATTTGAAATTATCTAATCAAGAAATTGCCGATAATAACTACAAATTATTACTGCCATTGTTAGAGATATTTGAGGATGAAACTTATCTTAAATCTCGAAACTTTGAACCAGCAATTGTGAAGCATGCGATACAAATAGAAATGAGCCGAGTAACCCTGAGAAGAATGATCCTTCGATACTGGTATTTTGGTCAAAGCGCGAGTGTGTTGGCGCCTCTCACAAGAGGCCCTAAACTTAAGTTAACCAATTCCACAGATATAGCTGCAGGGGACTTCGAAAACAAGATATCAAACAGGCGCGGCCCTAAAGCCAGGATAACTCAAGCGCTTGGGGAAAATGAATTTGTAGTTAGCTTGGATGACATCCAGGACATGCGCAAATGTCTAGAAAAGAAACTGCGCAAAAGTTATGCAACTAAAGTCAGCGCTCACCTGGACTATTTGGCTGAATACTTCTCCAAAAGACATCCTGAGATATACCAAGAATATCTTGAGAAAAAAATTCCAGAGCCAGTAACTATACGTCAATATCGCTCATATACCAGTGGTACTGAATGGTTGGATCCTGAGCTCTTGGAAAAATTGATCCAGACCAAGACATATCAAACTACTACCGGAGCTCTTTTAGCGAATGGTCCTAATGAGATTTATGAATTAGACGCAACGGTCAACAGAATCTTTTTGGTTTCCAAGAAAACCAATGCAGTAATAGGCCAACCAACTTTATATGTAGTCATCGATAGATGGAGTAGATTTATTGTAGGAGTATACATTTCTTTGAAATCCCCTTCGTGGGAAGAGCTCAGTTATGCAATTCTTGTTAGTTTCACTTCCAGAAATAAACGCTTCAAAAATTTAGGCGTGGACATCAATGATGAGCGTTGGCCAGTAGGTAAACCACCTGCTGTATTTATGTTTGATAGAGGGTCAGAATTTAGGGGCCATTCTGCAGAAAAATCGATAGCAGAAAATTTCAAGATTGAAATCGCTTTACTTCCAAAACGAACACCTGATGGGAAAGCAATTGTTGAGCGTGTTATACGTGAGCTTAAATCACGCAATGGTAGTGCATCTATTGACGGAGCTTATCAACGGCGCCCCACTGATTATGAAACCAGGAAAGCTGTAAAAGCTGCTAAGGGTGCGGCGGCTTATAATTTACACGAAATTTTCTTATTACTAATTAAAGAGGTCGAATCGTATAACAATAGTCCACACGATACCCTCAAGAAAAATATTTTGTTAGTGCGTGAAGGTGTCGCTCCAACTCCAAAAGCAGCGTTTTTATGGGGTCAGAAACATATTAGCGGACTAAACCGCCCACCCTATACCGATGAAGACTATCAAAAAATGTTACTTGGGACAGACAGGGCTAGCATAGCTGGGGGCACCCTCAACTATAAACGACTTACTTACCAACCCGATAATACAATCGCAAAAGCCATGTTGCTACGTAGTGGTAAAAGTGCCAAGCAAGTCAAAATCCGAATCGATAAGTCACACCCAGAAAAAGTATATGTTGAAACTTCACATCAAGAATGGGCTTGTTGGAAATTGACTGCAGGCGCACTCAATTCATTCAGAGGAATGACTTTAGACGAGATTGATCAACTACGTGAGCAAGGTGCAATGCTATACGATGTTGCAAAAAATGATCAGCAAGTTGCCGATTTGCAAAATACTACTAAACGCAGGAAATCAATAAAAAATACAATCGAGGCCACGCATGCTGAATCACGTCAAGCAGGCATAGACGAAACCCTTGAAATCAAAAAGGCATTGTTAGGCCATAAACCAATCCAGCCTATAGCTACCAGCAGTCCATCAAAGCGCCATATGGAGCCCTGGGAAGAGCTTGCGCTAGCTGAGCGAAACAAAAAACTACAGATTCTTAGTAAATCGCGAAAAAAATAAATATGATAAACGACCCTCTTTTAATTAAGGCAAACTACAGAGATCCCGGCGTATCTCAATACAGGGGCAATCCCTTTATAGAAGCTCTGCCACCGCTAAAAGCTACTAAAAAAGCTTTTATCAAACAGATCAGAAACTATCCCGCAAAACCCAAAGCTGCAGACCGGAAAAAAGGGGAAATACTCAGAATTCTTGAACTAGCGAATTTAAACCAGATAGTGTATCCACTTCTAGAATATAGTGACTTAGAAATTGCTATTTCTTCCCTGATTCGAGAGTCTTATTATGCACGCAATCCCATCACAGCAAGTGATATGCAAAGAAGGCACGCTATAGCAGCTAGTGGTAATGATGGCGTTCCATTTCCTGCGAACTGGAAATCCTCAGGTAAAGGTTTTTTGATTACCGGATTAAGTGGGATGGGAAAAACAACTTATATAGATGCCTCATTACTGCAATACCCACAAGTAATTGAGCATATTCAATATAAAGATTATCCATTAAAGTGCAGGCAGGTTGTGTGGCTCAAAGTAAGAATACCAAGCGATGGTACATTAAGAGGATTCTGTATTCGCTTTTTCCAAGAGGTTGATCTTGCACTAGGCACCAATTATAGACGTCAAGCCTTATCGATTGGCGGCATGTCAGCAATGACATCATTAATGCATCAAGTAGCAACGGCTATTTCACTCGGTGTTCTCTTTATCGATGAGTTGCAGAATTTGAGAATGCTACAAAGTGGTGACTCGAATGCAATGCTGGATTTTTTCGGGAGCCTCTCTGAAGATCTTGGTACCGGAATAGTGATGGTTGGAACTCCTGCGGTAGAAGAACTATTCACTGATAGCATTCGAAACATTCGAAAAATCTGTTCTGCTGGCTCTCAAACCATAGAAAGAATGAAGATCGATGATCTTCAGTGGCAAATGTTCTGCGAGGACCTTTGGGAGTATCAATGGGTAAAAAATAAGCAACCTTTGACTAAAGAAATAATGGATGTTTGGTACCACTACACGCAAGGCATCACTGCGTTTGCAGTATTATTTTTTGCATTGGCACAACGTCGGGCAATCGGTAATAGTGAAGAAATCAATATAAATGTAATGTCACTTGTAGCACACCAAGATATGGCTTTCTTACAGCCAGCATTGACAGCATTAGCATCAAATAATCCTAAGCTTATGCAAAACTTTGACGATTTGATTTTCTCTCAAGAATTTAAAAAACTTGAAGCAGAAATTGGCAAAGCTATCCCCTCCAAAAAAGATCGCGATAATAACGAAGAGTTTGAAGAGATTACCGCTACTAAAAGAACAGAGATTGAGCAAACTTTTAAAACTAAAGTTAAACCAGATGATTATGTTTCACTAAAAACCGATGACCCCCATCAACCAAATTGGAACTAAGCTCTAAAGACTTGGCTATGTCAGGGATAAAATCTGCCCCTGGCATTAGTTTCGTACCGCCTCATCATCCTGATGAGTTATTCTATTCGCTCATCAGCCATATACAGCTCTATAACGCTATTCCAAATGCCAAGGCTGCATTAAAACTATTGCTGGGATCAAGGTGTGTAATTCCTAGCATAGATTTGCCCACACATCTGGACTACTTCCAACAAAACTTAGGTGCATTCTCGCCCTTTACGGATGTGCATGAATTATTGACACATGCGACCCTATATCCATATTTCAAAGCGTTTCTGCCCCTGGTCCGTAGTGAACTAATTGTATCTAAATTAGGTAATACCGAAGGCAGCGGATTAAAAACCACTGTAGGGATTGTCGCCAATAGATTTGGTGCATCGGTAAAACTAAAGTCGTGCCCAGAATGTACTACAAATGATACCGCTATTTATGGAGCACCTTATTGGCACAGAGCTCACCATTTGCCAGGAGTTGATATATGTGTTTTCCATCATAAAATACTGAATACATTTGAGATGCAAAGCCGCCTTGATAATCGTCATATGTTGCTAACACCTAACACCTCTACAGCTGTTGTGAACAATACTTTGGTTTCAGATCTGGCTATAAAGTTTGCTCAGCTATCTTTTGACTTACTAAATGCAAAAATCAAAAATCACGAACCTGAATCAAGAAAACAAGCATACTTAGATGGCTTAAGATATAAACATCTTATAAAAGGATCTCAGCAGGTTCGGTGGGAAAAGCTTATAAATGGGATGCGTGACTACTACGATAACTTTAATTGGTTTTCTTATCAAAAGCGCCTGTTTGCCACTGAAAAGAATCCTATGCGCTGGCTACAGGACCTTATACAACGGCCTGAAAGGGCATTGCATCCTATTTGCCATTTATTGTTGATTGGTTATTTATTCGAAACTCTGGACAATTTTTCAGACTGCTTGCAGAAACAAGAAACATCATCTACACACATTAAAAAAGTTGCCTCCTGCAAATCGAATACTGCGATTGAAAACTCCGTTTTGCGGAATCAATCCATGTCTTGCAGAGAAATAGCTAAACGCTATGATGTCAGTACCAACTATGTTGTTAAACTCAGACGCATACTTGGAGTCAATATCTCCGAAAGAAAGAAGACATTAAACTCTCTACTTACAGCAGCAATCAAGAATGATTTACTGAGCAGCATGACAGTGAAAGAAATTGCGATAAAATATGGCATCTCAGCAGTGAGCGTGTACAGAGTTTTAGAAACCTCTAAAGAGATATTGCACTCCCGAAAACAACTTTTAAAAACCATCGAACGTAATTCACGAAGAGCTAAGTGGAGGCAACTAATTACTAGTTATCCAGACCCTTCACTTAAATTACTGCGATCAATCGCCCCTGATACCTATTCATGGCTTTATAAAAACGATTGGCATTGGCTAAGCATAAAGAATCAATCCTTAATACCTACTCGCAATACATCCACAGCACCTAAAATTGACTGGAATCAACGCGACATACATTATACGAATAACGCAATCAAGCTTGCGTCAGAATTAAAGCAGCAATCGCCTCGATACCGAGTTACTACATCTAGAGTTTTGCGAGTTCTAGGTATTGAGGCAACTGTTAGATGCAACCAGAAACTGTTGCCTTTACTAGTTAAAATATTACCAATTATCACTGAGACTATTGAGCAATTTCAAAAAGTCCGAATTGAATTAACAATCTGTGGCTTGATTAACTCAAACCAGAATGCTCCACTTTGGAAAGTCCAACGTATTGCCGGTTTAAAGACATGGACGCCAGAGCTATTAGGTTATGCTAAAACAATAATAACTAAGAAGTTAGATTTTGATTCTGCCCTTCATTCCACACCCATATCCTGATGAAATTTTAGGTAGTTGGCTATATAGGATTCGTCTTCACAATCATCCAGTTTCATTCAAGGCGTTCACCAAGCAATATATGACCAATAATATTGTTGAAGCCGGTTGGAGAGATATTTCAATATACAACCAATCATTAGACAATATTTTAAAAGCCTTGGGGACATCTTTTGACGAGTCTTTGATTAGGCTAACCACATACCCGTATTGGTTACGTTTTCATAGCGAGAATAGTTATTCCTCAGATCACATCAATGTTGCTGCTCCCGCACCAAAATTAGTACTCAATCGCATCAAAAACAAAGCGTCCCGATTTAGCTATTTGAGATCAAACGTTATTCGCGTATGCCCACAGTGTTTAGTTGAAAACTTGCAGTCATACGGCGAGCCATATCTACACCGTGCGCATCATTTGCCATTTGTTAATGTTTGCTATAAACACCATACCGAACTGATTTCCAAATGTAGGAGTTGTGGAGTTGGTTTTCATGCCAATGAGACCTTTATAAACGCTAACTTGATCTGTAGTTGTGGCTCTGATTTACGACAATTCATTACACCTAAGGTAGCGCATGCTGATGCATGGATTAGCCTAGCTAAGTTTAGTGCAGACGCATTAATGGACAATTCCAACATACCCGCATGTATAGATTATTTCAATTTTTTCAACACTGAACTCAGTAAGGTCAGGATTAAAAATCGTAATGATATTTTAGATTTATTAGCTGTGAATTTTGGAGTCGATAACGCAAAATCTTTATTAACAATTTCGCCACAGAGCTCTGATGCGTATCAGTTCTCGGCTATCGGATCAGTTTCTAGAAATGAACTACGAGCACCACAATTTTGTGCATTTTTTGCTGCGACTAAATTAAGTTATCAAGTGGTGAGTAACCAATTTACAAGTTATCAAAATAATAAATCAAATATTAAGCTAGAAAATATACAGCAGATTAAAACTAATAGAACTCCGATGTCAGTAAAGGAGGCTAGGAGTTATGTTTTAAACCTGGAACGTGAACATTCAAATACATCCATACGATCCCTCATATATAAACGTTACAAAACCTTATTTTGGTACCTCACCCTGTTTGATAAGGAGTGGTTTGAAAACAAACACCCTCACGGCGACAGGGGAGCGACAAAGCAAATACCTGCCATTATCGAAGATAGGGATTCAATTCAAAGTGCGATCGAAAGATCTAGTCGCCCCAGAGTTACTATCTGGAAAAACTTAGCTCAGCAAGCTTATTTCAGGGCGTCATTACGAGATGCCGAATGGTTGGAGATTAAGAAACAGAAAACTATTGAAGAAGCTAAAAATAAACTCAAATATGATCGATTATCAAAATTTGAATTAATTGAACAAGAGCTTATAACTGCTACTACTAATTTTTATGAAAATACAAAACATATACGCTTAACGCTAAAATCAATCGCTCCATATACATCATTTAAACTCAATGAGCTACGTCACTTAGTGACCAAGTACCCTAGCCTAGAAAAATATGTATCGGAAACGTGGAACGAATTTAAATCACGTAATAAACAACTTTAAAAATATGAACTAATTTCTAATAGGGATTAATGGTTCAGGATCATCGATCTTAGTACCCTCCAGCGGTAAGCCAGTTTTATTATCGAATAAAACCATGGTCCCATTTGGAATATCTAATGGATAATTTTTATTTTGATAAACCATCAAAACTGAATTTGAAACGTCATCACCTGTAGGATCGATCAAAACAAAACCCACTAAAGAGTTGACGACACCATTGCCGTGATTGGCATAAAGTGAACTTAGATGAAGTTCGAGTACCCAAACACGCTTTGGTAAGTTCATTAATCTTAGTTCGTCTTTTAAATCCTTTACCATTGGCGTTTCCGCTGCCCAACGACGCAATTTACGTTTCTCAACTAATAAAATTCTAATTGCGATTTCTGAGGCTGATTTTTTTAATACCTCTTTATCGAAAACACTATTAAAGCCCTCATATAAGCTCGAGATAATCAGCAATCCTATTTCTAAATGCGTATTCTTATTAAATCCGCCATTAGTTCTTGTTCAAAGCCGACACAATCTATCATGCAACACCTGCCGTCATTTCCTTTTCAAAACCGACACTCTACTCAGGTTTATATTAAAGAAATGTCGATTTCCGGCAATAATGTAGATTCTTAAAACCTACTTACGTACCTATAAAAAGTGTATTATTGCACTTAAATTACTTTTTATAGGTACATCATGGCTAAACGAATACCCCAAACCACTCCGATTAGCATCGATGCTTTAGACACTATTAGCTACTGGGGGAAGGTGATATCCGCTCAGCGTAAACTAAGAGGCATTTCTATGCGAGATTTTGCATATAGAGCATGCATCAGTCTAAACACATTACAAAGAATTGAACGTGGCGAACATTCAGTGCTTGCGAGTAATTACCTGAATGCTCTAGCTGTGTTACGTGTCATGGGTAGAGTATTTAAAAGTCCAGATGAATCGTTGCTTAAAACTAGGGAGGAGATATTACGTAATCTTATTCCTAAAGATGATGAAGAGTATTTCTAAGTGGTTCATCAGTTACTTATGTCAATGAAACTGGGGATGAGAAACTTTTTGAGCGGAGCATTTTTACCCTCAAAGATACATGAGCATCTTTCCATTACTCAGCAGATGCAGTGCAGGTAACCGAAAAGCAGAAGGCCTCTGAAAAGAGGCCTTCTGTTTGATGCGTTGTGAGGAACCATTGGTACGTAGCTGTCTTTTGACGACCTCACGGTGCTACGTTTCTCACACAAAACTGATTCAGCCTTGTGCTGTTTGACCGGTTCTGTGTCTCAAGGGCAACAGACGGGTTAACACTTGAATTTATTGTACTGCGTTGCACTACACTGTCAATCAATTTCTCAATTTCTCAATTGCGTATTGCAGTAAAATGAACCATCAATAATTATTGGGTAAGCGGATTAAATGGTTGATCTTACCTTTGCATGAGAGTGAGACAGACCGGCATCTCATCGGATTATCTGGTTGATGCTTCACCTACTGCTGGTGCATGTTTCCTTCGCTAATTCCAGCAAGAACCCCACACGCCTCAACTTCCCGGTCATCGTTGCAACTCGCTCTCAGTGAAACGAGTTGTTTCTCAAGCGCTTGCAGAGCGGTTATCTGCGACCGCACATGAGAGATGTGATCATCGAGCAAGGCGTTGACAGCGGTACAGGACTGATGAGGGTCGTCCTGATAGCGCTTTAGTTCGTGAATTTCTGCCAGTGACAGATCCAGGATGCGGCAGCGACGAATAAAGGCCAGCCGCTCAACGTGTTTCTCGGTATAGACACGGTAACCGTTGTCCTGCCGATCAGGCGGCGGCAACAAGCCCTGCTGTTCATAGAAGCGGATCGTCTGTGTTTCGACCCCTACCAACTGCGCCAACTGACCAATGCGCATCAGCCTCCTCCCCAACGGATTCTTTACTCTATTGACCTTATAGTAGCTTTATAGTTTAAAATGGTACCACAACATTGTTCAAGTGGAGTCGTATCATGAGCAAATCCTGTGGTGGCGCCTGTGGCGGTGATGCAATGTCCGCAGCGGATACCGATATACAGGCCTCCTCCGAGGCGCCAGGGAGATGGGTCAGTGTTTATGCCGTGCCGAAGATGGACTGTCCATCAGAAGAGCGAATGATTCGCCTAGCCCTGAACGGCTTTGAGGAGGTTCGGGCGCTGTCCTTCGACTTGTCGAACCGCCGGCTGAAGGTCGTGCATGACGGCGAGGTCGAGCCCGTCACCTCGAAACTGAAGACCTTGGGGCTAGGCGCCTCGCTTCAGGAAACCGTCGCTGCAAATCCGGAGACCATCAAGGCCGCCGAGTTTTCGGCAGCTTCTGCTAAGCAAGAATCCGGGACCCTGCGCTGGTTGCTCGGCATCAATGCACTTCTGTTCGTGGTGGAAATGACCGCCGGTCTGATCGCCCGGTCCACCGGCCTGATTGGAGAATCCCTGGACAATTTTGCCGATGCGGCGGTGTACGGGCTTGCCCTTTATGCGGTTGGACATAGCGTGAAAATGCAGGTACGTGCCGCGCATCTTGCTGGTGTACTGCAACTGATCTTGGCTGTGGGCGTGCTCGTAGAGGTGGTGAGACGCTTTGTATTCGGTAGTGAGCCTGAATCGCTGGTGATGATGGCTATCGCATTCGTCGCATTGATTGCCAATACCAGTTGTCTGCTGCTCATATCCAAACATCGGGAAGGCGGGGCGCACATGAAGGCAAGCTGGATATTCTCGGCCAACGACGTGGTGATCAACCTGGGGGTCATCACCGCCGGCGCCCTGGTCGCGTGGACCGGTTCCAATTATCCGGATCTGATTATCGGCACCATCGCGGGGGGCATTGTACTTAACGGTGCCAGACGCATTTTGGCGTTGAAGGGTTAAATAATGCTCATTATTGGCAAAAAGCTCTCGCCGTATGCCCTATTGTCCATATCGGGCCTGCTGGCAGCGTCTGATCAGGCTGTAAAGTGGCTGGTGCAGCAATCAATGGCCTATGGCGAGTATGTTTCGGTGACCCCGTTCTTTAACTGGGTGCACCTATGGAACACCGGTGCCGCATTCAGTCTTTTTGCGAATGGTGGAGGCTGGCAGCGCTACTTTTTTATCGGAATCGCGGTAGTGGTCTCGATTTTTCTGATCAAGCTGATCCTTGAAAATCGTCATAAAGGAGAAGCCATCGCTTACAGTCTTATCCTCGGTGGCGCCATGGGCAACCTGATTGACCGGGTCTTTCGCGGCTATGTTGTGGATTCCTTTGATTTCTATTGGCGAGACTGGCATTGGCCGGCCTTCAACCTGGCTGATATTGCAATTGTCCTCGGTGCCTTACTTTTCGTTTCCAGCAGCTTGTTGGGTAAAAAAGCAAACACCAATGCCGAGCCGGATGGATCTGACTGACACCTACGCCTATACAACACCATGACCGAACTTCCCGACAACATCCTTCACCTGCCGCAATACCAAGTACTGGGCTGCAAATCAACCGACGACGAAATGCACTTCCAGGTGGACGTGCCCGATCCCATCGCCTGCGAGGAATGCGGCGTGCAGGGTGAGTTCGTACGGTTCGGCAAGCGTGACGTTCCCTATCGTGATCTGCCCATCCACGGCAAGCGGGTCACTCTCTGGGTGGTCCGCCGCCGATACACCTGCCGGGCCTGCAAGACAACATTCAGGCCCCAGCTACCGGAGATGGTGGACGGATTCCGTATGACACTGCGGCTGCATGAGTACGTGGAGAAGGAATCCTTCAACCACCCCTACACCTTTGTGGCGGCACAGACCGGCCTGGACGAGAAGACGGTGCGCGACATCTTCAACGCCCGCGCCGAGTTGCTGGGGCGCTGGCACCGCTTCGAGACGCCCCGCATCCTGGGCATTGACGAGCTATACCTGAACAAGCGCTACCGCTGCATTCTGACCAACATTGAGGAGCGAACCCTGCTCGACCTGCTGGCCACCCGCCGCCAGGACGTGGTGACCAACTACCTGATGAAGCTGAAAGACCGGCAGAAGGTCGAGATCGTCAGCATGGACATGTGGAACCCCTACCGGGCAGCGGTCAAGGCTGTGCTGTCCCAGGCCCGTATCGTGGTCGATAAGTTCCATGTGGTGCGCATGGCCAACGATGCCCTAGAGAGAGTGCGCAAGGGCCTCAGAAAGGAGCTGAAACCGTCCCAGAGCCGGACTCTCAAGGGAGACCGGAAAATCCTGCTGAAACGCGCTCACGAAGTCTCAGACCGGGAGCGCCTCATCATGGAGACTTGGACAGGCGCGTTCCCGCAACTGCTGGCCGCCTACGAGCACAAGGAGCGCTTCTACGGCATCTGGGACGCCACCACACGGCTCCAGGCAGAAGCCGCCCTGGACGAGTGGATAGCCACCATCCCGAAGGGCCAAAAGGAAGTCTGGAGCGATCTGGTCAGGGCAGTGGGAAACTGGCGCGAAGAGACCATGACCTACTTCGAGACGGACATGCCCGTCACCAACGCTTACACGGAGTCCATCAACCGACTGGCCAAGGACAAGAACCGTGAAGGGCGCGGTTACTCCTTCGAGGTGATGCGGGCACGAATGCTCTACACCACGAAGCACAAGAAGAAGGCACCGACTGCGAAGGTCTCTCCTTTCTACAAGAAAACCATCGGTTACGGACTGCCGGACTTCGCAGAGGAACTCAACTACGGAGTCGATCTATCAACCATCTGAGGGTGGTATCAGATTGATGGGGTGAAGGTGCCCCATCAACCATTAAATCCGTATACCCTAATTATTTAAAAAGCCGTTTGTACTTAGTGCACAGCCGCTACTAAAACTTATAAAAACTCAATTCTAATGACTCAATTCGGCCCAAAGCGGGCATTCATCAAGAATGTTTCCAAACTTTGAAAGCTGATAACACCAGAATGATTGCCAAAAGAGGTAATAGTAGTTCAGTTGGTACCAATCCCAAAAGTTGGCCACCAATATAAACGCCAATTACTGATCCTATTGCCATGAGCAATACAAACTTCCATTCTTTGCGAATGATTTTAAAACTTTGATCTTGGCTGTAACGAGCAAATCCTACAAGCATGGTGGGCAAACTGACTGCGAGGGATAGACTTCCTGCCAATTTAATATCTACACCGAACAGCAAGACTATCGTCGGTATCAGTAACTCACCTCCAGCAACGCCCATTATCGCAGCCACCAGTCCAACTCCAACACCAGAAACTGCACCTAATGCAGTTAATTGCCACCCACTAATGAGCGATTGATGTGTTTGTACGTTATGACCAAAGAACAGTGCGATCGCTATCAGCAATAACAAAATAGAGATTGTTTTGAATAGCGTTTGTGATTTGATCTTTGTAGCCCATCCAGCACCCAGCCATGCACCTATTAAACTGCCGGACAAAAGTGTGACTACGATATGCCAATGCTCAAGTATTTGACTAAACGAAATGACATTGGCACGAAACGGTAAGGCTGTAGTGACTACGATTAGGCTCATTGCTTTGTTAAGAATGACAGCTTCTAGGGCACCAAATCCAAACAGGCCAATCAATAATGGAAGTCTAAACTCAGCGCCACCTAGGCCTATCAAACCGCCCAAAGTGCCAATAGCCGCACCTGAAGTAACTGTGACCGGAAGATTATTTTTATTTTGCATGCCTCATAATAATCCAATAAGTTGGATTTGCTTACTCAGTTCAGTTGGATTGTTAATCACGTCAGCAGATAAGTTTAGGAATGCTTCAATTCTTCCGCGCAGGATCGAGTATGCCTTCTCAAATGCAGCATCAATCTCTGCGTCTGTGCCAGTCGCTTTAGCAGGGTCTTCAACACCCCAATGTGCTCGCACTACTTTACCAAGATATGCAGGACAAGTTTCACCTGCGGCATTACCACATACTGTAATCACGATATCTGGCGTTACTGGTAAGTTATCCCAGGACTTACTGTGGTAACCCTGTGTAGATATTCCCTCACGTGTTAATAATGCAATAGAACGTGGATGAACCTCGCCGGTTGGTTTGCTTCCAGCACTCATGGCTTTCATGCCTGCAGGCGCCAATGCATTAAATGTTGCTTCTGCTAAGATTGAACGGCAAGAATTGCCAGTACATAAAAATAGAATATTCATAGATGATTCTTCAAAATTAATTAGATTCGTACCATTGACGGCTACGGTTGACGATAGAAACGATTGATAACATGACTGGCACCTCAATCAGCACACCCACTACAGTCGCAAGTGCCGCTCCTGAGTTGAAGCCAAATAACGCAATTGCTGTCGCTACCGCCAGCTCAAAAAAGTTAGACGCACCAATCAATGCGGATGGACCGGCTACACAATGTGCGACTTTGAGCTTCTTGTTCAGCCAGTAAGCCAGCATTGAGTTGAAATACACTTGGATGATGATGGGTACTGCCAATAAGGCGATGATGATGGGTTGAGCCAATATCTGTTGCCCTTGAAAGCCAAACAGCAAGACTAAAGTGGTTAGTAATGCAGACAGTGATATCGGATGGATTCGTTTGAGTAGAGCGTCAAGAGCACTTTGGCCTTTGGAAAGCACAAGCTTACGAACTATCTGGCTAATGACTACTGGCACGACGATAAACAGCAGCACTGAGATGAATAGCGTATTCCAAGGCACAGTAATACTTGATAGACCTAATAGCAAAGCTACCAACGGTGCAAAAGCAAACAACATAATGGCATCATTGATAGCCACTTGAGATAGTGTGAATTTTGGTTCACCGCCACACAAACCACTCCATACGAATACCATCGCGGTACATGGTGCAGCTGCAAGAAGAATCAATCCTGCGATGTAGCTATCAATCTGTTCTACTGGTAGTAACCCAGCGAATAAATGACGTATAAATATCCAAGCTAGCAATGCCATGGAAAATGGCTTTACTACCCAATTAATAAATAAGGTGACACCAATGCCTCGGCTATGTGCAAGAACCTCCCTCATAGCGCTGAAATCAATCTTAAGCAGCATAGGAGTAATCATTAACCATATCAATACTGCGACTGGCAAGTTCACTTCAGCAATCTTTAAGCTACCGACCATCTGGAAGAAGCTTGGAAAGACTTTACCTAAGGCGATACCCACTACGATGCAACCAAGCACCCACCATGTTAGATTACGCTCAAAGCTACCTATTTTTGGCTCGTCAACTTCGGGGACGGTTGATACTGCTACTTCTTGTATACTCATAATTACTTCCTGGAAATGAACTGTACTTTTTGGGGAGCAGGTACGCAGCACGCTCCACTAGGTTCAGCAGCTTCTTGACCGCTGAACGTTGGAGTAGTATCCAAGGTACGGTAGGTTTCCCATGCAATACCTGAAGGATCTTGTACCCAGTGTTTATCAGATTTTGCATAGCAGCATGTTGTACCTTCTTCGGTTAGCAGACTGAGTTCTGCTTTCTCTAATCGTTCTTTAATCTCTGATAGCTCAGTATCACTTTCGACTTGAATGCCGATGTGATCTAACCCGGGCGTAGCACCACGCTTACTAATTGCAAAGTTGACTAACGGGTCATCCAACATCCATTTAGCATAATCAGGTTTTGATACGGTAGGTGCTGCCCCAAACAAGCTGCTATAGAAGCCTATGCTTTTATTAAGGTCGTCTACTGAGACGTGTAAATGCATTCTTTTCATGATGATGTTCCCTTATTTAGGATTACAGGTTGAACCAGGGCCACAATCTGTTACGCCGGCACAACAATTTTCTGTGAGGTAAGCAAGTAAGCCATTCATGGCTTCATAATTGGCTGAGTAATAGATGAAGCGGCTCACTTGGCGTGAGTTAATTAGCCCCGCATGACTCAACTCCTTAAGATGAAATGACAAAGTGCTGGCGGGTATGGAAAGACTTTCGCCAATGTTTCCAGCTGGCAAACCCTCTGGCCCAGCCTGAACAAGTAGCCTGAATATTTCAAGGCGTGCTTCTTGAGCGATTGATGAGAGCTGTAGAACTGCTGATTTAATTTCCATAGTTTCCATATTTCCATAAATATAGAATCATTGTCAAGAGTTATATGATTTTTATATGAACTCTATGATTGTTATGTTAAGTCAGACATATATTACTAAGCTGATAATATATGCTGTAAATGATTAAAAAAACTAAGGCGTTATATGTATGAATTCAAAACAATAGGCTTATTCATTCTCACTGCAATTGCAGAAATCGTAGGTTGCTATTTGCCTTATTTATGGATCACGCAAAACAAAAGCATATGGCTTCTAGCACCTGCAGCAATTTCTCTTGCATTATTTGCATGGTTGCTTACATTGCACCCTGCTGCTGCAGGTAGAGTCTATGCAGCATACGGGGGAGTTTATATCTTCGTAGCTATTTTCTGGCTATGGGTAGTTGATGGCATTAAACCTACGCAATGGGATTTAATTGGTGCAGGAGTAGCTTTGCTAGGTATGGCTATTATTATGTTTTCACCACGTATTACGTAAACGAACTATTCGAGGTTAATAGACTATTCATAAGAGCTCAATTCCACTGAATGTCAGCTTGGGGCCGTATATCGGCTTTTCATATAAATCGAGGTATTCATACCTCGATTTATATTTTCATCAAACTTCTGTTTGCTCAGCAATTTCCAAAGCATCATCCACTTCGATACCAAGGTAACGCACTGTGCTTTCCAGTTTAGTATGTCCAAGTAATAACTGAACAGCTCGTAGGTTTTTTGTTCGTCGGTAGATTAATGATGCTTTAGTTCTTCGCATTGTATGAGTGCCATAATTGCTTGGATCTAGCCCAATCAGTTTTACCCATTTATGAACTATCCGAGCATATTGTCTGGTCGATAAATGTAGCGAATCATGAATTCGACTTGAGAATAAATAAGTATCACTACTAAGATGCGCATGATCAATCCACCGAGCTATTGAGTTACGAGTTTGCTCTGTGATTTCAAACTGTACTGGACGACTCGTTTTCTGCTGCATGACAATGGCTCTTGTATAGATGCGGTCGCCATGTGATATGTCTCGTACCTTAAGTTTTACCAAATTACAACCTCGTAGCTTACTATCCAAAGCTAGATTGAAAAGTGCTAAGTCTCGTGTGCATTGAGATAACTCTAAACGAATTCTGATTGCCCAAATATCCTTTAGCTTCAAAGGAGCCTTTTGTCCTACTAATTTACCTTTATTCCATGGCTGGGTTTTATGATTTCCCAAGAAGGATTCCATGATGATCTCCTAAATGTATCAGGGATCAATAGTGTGCGCTTTATTGGATGAGCAGTTGTTCGGGCCAAAGCAGTCGTTTATTTATGAAAAGCGACTGGCAGAAAGGTGAAACAACGCTTACATTAAACTTTCGTGAATTAACCAGTATTAATTAAATCAAAAACTAAACAAATAAACGCTTTTGTGGATTTATAACTTTAAGATTTCAACCTTAGCGCATTTGCAATTACTGAAACAGAACTCAAACTCATGGCAAGAGCCGCTATCATCGGTGAAAGTAGCCATCCAGTAAGTGGGAAAAGCAGGCCCGCGGCCAAAGGAACACCGAGCGAGTTGTAAACAAAGGCAAATGTCAGGTTTTGCTTCATATTGATTATTGTCTGCTCAGAAATTGCTCTCGCTTGCGCAATACCGCGCAGGTCACCTTTTACAAGCGTTACTTGGGCACTATTCATTGCTACATCAGTTCCTGTTCCCATCGCAATACCCACATTAGCTTTTGCCAATGCTGGGGCATCATTAATACCGTCTCCCGCCATTGCAACGATTCTACCTTCACGTTGTAGTTTATCTACCAATGCTAATTTGTCGGCTGGCCTGACCTCCCCATAGACCTCACTAATACCCAATTTAGCAGCTACAAATTTTGCTGTAACTAGGCCATCACCAGTAGCCATGATGACACGAATGTTAAAAGACCTAAGGATATTTAACGCATCTAATGAACTAGCTTTAATAGGATCAGAAACAGCTAATAAACCAGCCACATTTCCATCCACTGCCAACACCATGACACTTGCTCCCTCCGCCCTTAAATTTTCAGCCTGTAACTTTAGCTCTTCATATGAAACTCCAATTTGTGTCATCAGAGCACTGTTTCCTAATGCAAGCGACCTTCCGCCGACTATACCTTTTACACCTATGCCAGAGATTGAGTCGAAGCTTTCTACTTTTTCTAGCCGGAGTTTCCGATCACGAGCTTCTTGCAAAATAGCATCGGCCAAAGGATGTTCGCTCCCTTGGTCTAAGCTTGCTGCGAGACGAAGCACTTCTTCTTCCGTATACCCTTGATTTGCAAATACTCGATCAAACCGTGGTTTACCTTCGGTTAGCGTTCCAGTTTTATCAACAATAATGGTGTCTATTTTTCTGAAATTTTCAATCGCTGCTGCATCGCGGAACAACACTCCTTGAGAGGCTGCTTTTCCTGTAGCAACCATAATTGACATTGGTGTTGCCAATCCTAGCGCACATGGACAGGCAATAATAAGCACAGCAACAGCATTAATGAGCCCGTATACCCAGCTTGGCTCTGGGCCAAACACGCCCCACACAAAAAATGTCAGTAGCGAGATAAGTACGACTGTTATAACAAAGTACCCTGCAACATGATCAGCCATGCGCTGCATAGGTGCTCTTGATCGTTGCGCTTGCATAACCATTTGCACAATACTTGAAAGAACAGTTTGAGTTCCCACCTTTTCAGCTCTTAACACTAATGTACCACTTGTATTTAATGTTGCTCCTATCAGTTTATCTCCAACGCGTTTTGTCACTGGAACAGGTTCACCTGTAAGCATAGACTCATCAACTGCGCTAACTCCCTCAATCACAACGCCATCAACAGGTACCTTTTCACCAGGACGGACGCGAAGAGTGTCGCCAACATGCACATGCGTCAAGGGCACATCCTGCTCTGTACCATCGGTATTAATTTTACGAGCTGACTTAGGTGCCAAACCCAGTAATGATTTGATAGCTGCAGATGTCTGTGATCGTGCCTTAAGCTCAAGGACCTGACCAAGTAAGGTAAGTGAAATGATGACTGCAGCGGCTTCAAAGTAGACAGACACTCGGCCCATATCGATAAATGAATCTGGGAAAAAATCAGGTAATGCTGTTGCTATTACACTGTAAATAAATGCAGCTGAAGTACCGAGACCAATTAAGGTCCACATATTAGGTTTACGGTTAATTATTGATTGCATGCCTCGTTGGAAGAAAGGCCAGCCTGCCCATAATACAATCGGCAAAGAAATAATGAGCTCAATCCAGCTTTGAGTCGCCATCTCAAACCATTGTAGCCTGTGACCTAACATTGCCAAAACTGTAACAACAACGGTTAATGGCAATGTCCAAAAAAAACGCCGTTTAAAATCTATTAATTCCGGACTTTCGTCTTCCTCAAGGCTCGGTAGCTCTGGCTCCAATGACATGCCGCACTTTGGACAGACGCCTGGAGAGTCCTGCCGTACTTCGGGATGCATCGGGCATGTATATATAGTCCCTTTGGCGCTTAACTCAGATGAAATTTGGTCATCATTTACAGGTTGAGGTTGATGATATAGAGCTGGATTTTCTAGAAACTTACCTTTGCATTTATTGCTACAAAAATAGAACATTGCTCCTGCATGCTTTGCAGAATGTTGTGACTGGTCAGAAACATTCATTCCACAAACTGGATCTTTCATCGTATTAGTATTGTTCTTCATATCCATAACCTTCGCTCCTGGGACAATTGATGCAGATGAGCCAAATATCGAAAAATGTTTAGTATCCAGCCACGTCCTTTCTTCAATCAACAGGCTTTATATTGATGACTAATGGGGATTCACCTTCTACTTTTACGAACCCAAAATCAACTTGATCTCCAATTTTAACTGTATCTAATAGTGACTTATCAGCAACTTTAAAGAACATAGTCATCCCTGGCCAGTTTAGCGCTGGAACAGGTTCGTGCTTTAATTTCACTTTGCTTAACTCAGTATCCAGAGCCACTACTTCGCCTCTTGCAGAATAGCTCTTTTGTATCTCTTTACTTGGGTGATGTGCGTCATTAGCTAAGGACACTAAAGAGGCTAAACTCAAAAATGTTGTGAATATAACAATTAATATTTTATTCATTTCAACTCTCCTTTTAAGAATATAAAAATTTATCGTAATGGCTGAAACCCAGCATCAGATATTGCTTGAATAATTACTGCTTCGGGCATGGCCGAATTAACACGTAATGTTTTTGTAGATAGTTCAACATCAATCACCGCCAACGCGTCTATTTGTTGAATGGTTTTTTTGATTGTATTAACACAACCTCCACAGTTCATATTTTGTACTCTTAATATATACATAATAGGCTCTTCTTTATAGAAAATGTGAATGTACAATCACTCTAAAGCTTCCAACAATTGTAAGGTCAAGCGTTTTTTATTGAATTACTTCTTGACCTTACAATAGTGGAAAACATTAGCATTGTTAGGGTAAATAAATTCAGTAATAAACATTTAGATTAATGATGAGTTTCAGTCCCAACTTTATAGTAAGGATTTTTTATGGATAATGACTTTTACAATATTGGAGAAGCGGCGAGTGCTTCTGGCATATCTGCAAAAATGATTCGTCATTACGAGAAGGTAGAGCTTCTTCCAGCTGCATCAAGAACGATTTCTGGGTATAGAACCTACAACCCGCGTGACGTTCATATGCTGAGATTTATAAAGCACTCTAGAGACTTAGGATTTTCAATTAAGCAAATTGCAGCATTGTTAAGCTTATGGCGTGACAAGAACCGCTCAAGCAGAGAGGTCAAGTCATTAGCCATCAAACACATTGAGGTGCTAGATCAAAAGATAAAAGAGTTGAATGCGATGAAGTCTGAATTATCACACTTAGTAAAATGTTGTCATGGCGATGAACGCCCTGATTGCCCGATACTCGATGAGCTGGCAATTGACGAAATATGAGTCTAACTTAACAACTAAAACGCAAGTCATGAGCTAGTTGATTAACATCAATTAAATTTAAAATAGTTGTGTAATAATAAATACGTGAAAATGCTTTATTAAACTAACTCTCTGCTTTGCGGATTTTCTGCCATTCGTAATTATTAAACGAAATTCCGCATTGAGCAGCATGTGGTCGCAGCTTTCAGCCCAAAGCAGACCTTTAATCCTGAACCAACAGAAACTTGTTGAAACAAGTTTGAAGTGATATAGTAAATTCATAATGAAATGTTTTCGTGCAATAGCTATGGTTTTGATTCTAGCGCTGGCTTCAAGTCCAGCGTTGGCAGCTATTTGTTCGACTAGATGTGCTTCCCATTCCATCATTTCTTCTATGCATTCAAGTAACATGGCCGGTATGAAAAACTGTCATGAAGCCTCCGTGAGTAAAGACAAGCACAAATCAAGTAATGAACATAAATCTTGTGCGATGGGTGCAAGCTGTCAGTTCGTACAAGTTACAACAATCGAATCGCCCACTAAGTATTTCCTCGCTGTTTCTGCAACAGCATCATTCCCTAGTTTTGTTTCATCCGAAAAGTCCGTAGATCTATCCCCGCCGTTAAAACCTCCAGCTTGAATTGTTGCCATTAGGGCGTAATTACGCCCTAAATTTGCACATTTAAGTTTAGGAGAGCTCTCATGAACGCCCCCAGATTGGCTTATACGCCAAAAGTAATATGCATGTGGTTTAGCATAATGGTGGTGTTGGCATTGTCTTTAAAAGTTGGTTCTGCGAAAGCAGAAGAGCCACTGACATTAGCTGAAACCATACAATTAGCCACACAAAGCCAGCCTTTGCTGCAATCACTTGATGACGCAGCGGCTTCGTCACGCCAAGCGGCCATTGCAGAAGGTCAGCTACCAGACCCTAAAGTCAAACTTGGCGTTATCAACCTGCCCGTTACAACAAGTGATGCTTTACGGTATAACCGTGATGACCAAACCATGGTCAATGTGGGAATCTCGCAAGACATCATTCCACGAAAGAAACGTGAGGTCGCTTCAAACCGGATGCTGGCAGAGGCAGATCAGTTTCATACTGAACAAATCGCGACTGCTAGAACTATTGAGCGCGACGTCGCTTTGGCTTGGTTGGATGTGTATGAGGCGCAGCGTAAGTCGGAGCTTTATCAGCGCATGATTGACGACATGGTAGCTGCACGCAAAGTGCAGGCTGCGAGTGTAAGTTCAGGTGGGGCTAAAACCAGTGATGTCTTGCGTATGGACACACAAATATCCATGACCAATGAAAAGCGTATCTTTGCTCAGCGCGACGAACGTAAAGCGCGAGCTGCATTGGCACGCTGGATAGGTAAAGCAGCATCGCGTTCAATCTCTTCTGAACTGCCAGTGATAACGAATAGCACAAGCCATGACGCCTTCCAAACAGAAATAGATCAGCACCCGTTATTACGTAATGCCGTGCAATCTGAAAAAGTCGCTCAGCTAAACGTAGATAGTGCCCAAGCCAATCTTGAGCGCAACTGGGGCTGGGAAGTTGGTTATGGCAAGCGGTTTGCCGATCGTAGCGATATGTTGAGCTTTCAGGTATCGATTGATCTGCAATTGGACCGCGCTAATCGACAAGACCGCCGCACTGCAGAAAAGCTGGTACTAGTCGAAAAAGCACGCAAACTGACCGAAGACAGGCGGCGTGAACTCTCCTCTGAACTAGAGAGTGCCATGGCAGACGCTGAAGCAGCTGATGCACGTGAGAACGTGCACATCACCAAACTTATCCCTAATGCTGAAGCAAAATTAAGTGTTGCCCAAGCCGCTTATCAATCTGGCAAACAACCACTTAGTGATGTCTGGGACGCTCGTAGAGATGTTCTGGATATCGAGTTAGACCACTGGACAATTTTGACAGACAAGCAACGCGCTGCAGTCAAAATTGGCTATTTATTAAATGATAGCCGTCTATTTAAACAAATTGAAAAGGAATAAATCATGAAAACAACACAAATCTTAGTATTAGCGACATTCTTAGTAACAGTAGCCGCTTGCTCTAAACAAGATAGCACTGAAACCACCAGCCAAGCACCAAAAGCGGCAGCGCCTGCGATGGAAAAGCCTATGGAAGCAAAACCCACGGTTATGCTTCCGAATGAGATTGACCCTAAAGATATGAGTGGTAACAACGTTGAACAAGATGCTAGCGGTAAAAAAGTCCTGTATTGGGAAGATCCAATGGTACCGGATAGACACTTTAGCAAATCAGGTCAGTCACCCTTCATGGATATGAAGCTATCCCCCAAATATGCTGAGTAACCTTGCGCAAATTTTAAGGAAATAAAATGAAACGACTCCATTTAATAATAGTTGTAATTTTACTCACACTATTTGCAGGATTAGGTTGGTTTTTGGGGCAAAGATCCGCGCAATCGCCTATGGGTAGCAATACACCAGCCAGTGATCCAACGATGGCTCAATCCATTAATGGAGTCGTTCAAGATGGCAGCGGTAAAACAGTTAAATACTGGTATGACCCTATGGTGCCAAATCAGAAGTTCGATAAGCCTGGCAAGTCACCCTTCATGGACATGATGCTAGAACCAAAATACGCCAATGAAGGCAGCAATGGTGAAGAAGGTGGCGTAGCCATTTCATCGCAAACCGCCCAAAACCTGGGCATCAGGATTGAGAAGGTATCCATTAAAAGTTTTGGTGAGTCACTCTCTGCTGTAGGCCGTATTGAACCTGATGAACGACGCTTTTACGCGGTGCAAACCCGCATCCCAGGGTTTGTAGAACGCTTATCTGTGCGTGCTGTAGGTGACCCAGTAAGCAAGGGTCAGAAGATTGCAGAGATATACGCGCCTGATTTATTGGCAGCCCAACAGGAATATTTAGCCTTGTTGGACTTAAGCGGTGTAGATAGAGATAACTCACTTAAACAAGCTGCACGTAATCGACTCAAATTACTTGGCATGACTGAAGGTGAGATTGCTGTCATTACGAAGTCGGGTAAATCTAGTCCAAGATTTGGCGTATATGCGCCGGCATCGGGAATCGTCACTGAGCTAGGTGTGCGCCAAGGTGGTCAATTGATGGCTGGTAGCTCATTGGTACAAATTTCCGACCTCTCCCAAGTATGGATGATTGCAGAAGTGCCTGAGCGTGATGCCGCCAGATTGAAACTAGGGATTACCGCAGATGTGCAGTTACAAAGCTTGCCTGGTGAAGTATTCAAAGGCAAAGTCGGATATCTCTATCCGATGTTGAACGACAGCTCCAGAACCTTGCAGGTGCGTATCGAATTACCTAACAAAGGTAACCAGTTACGCCCCGGCATGTATGCCAATGTCGAATTCACAGGACAAACTCACGAAGCTCTATCTGTACCTACCGAAAGCGTTATCGCGACCGGTAAGCGCAAAGTCGTGATTGTGAAGGAAGTGAATGGTTATCGTCCGGCAGAAATTAAAACAGGACAGGAGCTAGATAGCCGTACTGAAATTTTAGCTGGTTTAGCAGAAGGCGAAGATGTCGTGGTTTCAGGCCAGTTCCTAATTGATTCTGAGGCATCTCTGTCTGGTGTGTTGGGGAGACTTTCCCAACAAGATAAATCATCGGAAAAAACAATGGGCCAAAGCGGCGAGACACAAATGCCTAAAGGCAAACCCATGACAGCTGAGAAAATGCCTAAAGGTCGTGGCAAAGTGATTGACGTTGATCCTAAATCAAATCATGTCACATTGAATCATGAACCCATCGCCGAAATTGGTTGGCCATCCATGACCATGGGGTTCAAGGTCAAAGATAGTAAACAACTCAGTCAACTTAAAACCGGTGATGAAGTCGAGTTTGATTTAAAAGCTGAAGCGTCAGATAAGCCTGACATGCCAGCGCAATACATGATTGATCGCATTGAGAAAGCGCCTTTGGCGAAAGGAGCTAAACCATGATTGCTCAACTCATACGCTGGTCAGCCAATAATCGCTTGCTGGTGTTGCTGGCGACTCTGATGGTGATCGCATGGGGAATATTCGCCATGCTTAAAACGCCTTTAGATGCGATTCCTGACTTGTCCGATACCCAAGTCATCATCCGCACTCAATGGCCAGGTCAGGCACCGCAGATTGTTGAAAACCAACTGACCTACCCACTTACTACTACCATGCTATCTGTGCCTGGTGTAAAGGCCGTTCGTGGATATTCGTTTTTTGGTGATTCCTTCGTTTACGTTTTATTCAATGATGGTACCGACCAATACTGGGCACGCTCCCGTGTGTTGGAATATCTGAGCCAGATTTCTTCAAAGTTACCTAAAGGCGCAAACCCTAGCTTGGGGCCTGACGCGACAGGTGTGGGCTGGGTGTATGAATATGCCCTAGTCGATAAAAGTGGTAAACACGACTTAGGAGAATTGCGAGCACTACAAGACTGGTTCCTCAAGTTTGAGTTGAAGACTATTCCAGGTGTTGCCGAGGTTGCGACATTGGGCGGCATGGTACGTCAATACCAAGTGCAAGTTGATCCGGATAAGTTGCGCAATTACCGCATACCGCTATCAAAAGTCGTGTCCGCAATTCAATCTGCCAATCAGGAAACTGGCGGTGCAGTCGTGGAAACCGCTGAAGCAGAATACATGGTGCGTGCACATGGTTATCTCGAATCTTTAGAGGATTTCCGCAATATCCCACTCATGGTGAGTAATACCGGTACACCGATACTTTTATCTGATGTAGCGCATGTACAAATTGGACCAGAATTGAGACGCGGTGTTACTGAATTAAATGGTGAAGGTGAAGTCGCTGGTGGCGTGATTGTGATGCGTGCAGGGCAAAATGCACTGGAAGCGATTGATGCGGTGAAAGCCAAGCTTGCGACTCTCAAGAAAAGTCTACCTGAAGGTGTAGAGATTGTGACGACCTATGACCGGTCGCAACTGATTAAACGTGCGGTTGATAACCTCACGCACAAACTGATCGAAGAGTTCATCGTGGTGGCCTTGGTTTGCGCAGTATTTCTGTGGCACTTCCGCTCCGCAATGGTTGCGATTGTGGCTTTGCCTATAGGCGTATTAGTCAGTTTTATCGTCATGTACTATCAAGGGGTCAATGCCAATATCATGTCGCTAGGAGGCATCGCGATTGCGATTGGCGCGATGGTGGATGCAGCCATTGTGATGATAGAAAACGCACACCGGCAGCTTGAGCATTATAAGAATGAGCATGGTGAACCGAGCAATAGTCAGCGTATTAAAGTGATTATTGATGCAGCCAGCGAGGTTGGACCGGCATTGTTCTTCTCCTTGCTGATTATTACTTTGTCGTTTATTCCGGTGTTCACATTAGAAGCGCAAGAAGGCAAGTTATTCGCACCTTTAGCCTTTACCAAGACGTATGCTATGGCCGCTGCCGCAGGGTTGTCAGTGACACTAATTCCTGTGTTGATGACAATCTTCATTCGTGGGCATATTCGTCCTGAACATGACAATCCACTCAATCGTGGACTGATCGCCATTTATAAACCACTACTCAGTAAAGTCTTGCATTACCCAAAAGTCACATTAGGCGTCGCATTAATTCTAGTGCTCATTACGCTATATCCTCTGGGGAAATTAGGTAGTGAATTCATGCCACCATTGGATGAAGGCGATTTGCTCTATATGCCAACAGCATTGCCAGGACTCTCTGTTTCTAAAGCGTCAGAGATATTGCAGCTGAGCGATAGACTCATCAAAACTGTGCCCGAAGTGAAGTCAGTGTTTGGTAAAACCGGTCGTGCTGAAACAGCGACCGATCCTGCGCCTCTGGAGATGCTGGAAACCACCATTCAATTTAAACCACGAGAAGAATGGCGTGCAGGCATGACACCTGAGAAGCTAGTCAAAGAACTTGATGCACGACTCAAAATTCCAGGCATGGCCAACGTATGGGTGCAGCCGATTCGCAACCGTATCGATATGCTATCTACTGGTATCAAGAGTCCGGTTGGCATCAAGATCGGCGGTGCTGACTTAGCTACGCTTGAAAAACTAGGTGAAGAAGTCGAACGGCTCATGAAAAAGGTACCTGGTGCCAGTTCGGTGATTGCTGAGCGAGTCACTGGTGGGCGTTATATTGATGTGCAAATTGATAGGCTAAAAATCTCACGTTACGGCTTAAATATTGATGACGTGCAAATGTTGGTATCAACTGCGATTGGTGGCGATAACATTGGTGAAAAGATTGAGGGCTTAGCCCGTTTCCCAATCAACGTCCGATTCCCTAGAGAGCTACGCGATTCTGTAGAAAAGCTTAAATCACTTCCTATCATCACTCAGCAAGGCGCGACCGTGCCTCTTGGTGAGGTTGCAGAAGTCAAAGTGACCGATGGGCCACCCATGATTAAAAGTGAGAATGCACGGCCCAATGTCTGGGTCTATGTGGATATTCAAGACCGTGACTTGGGTGGCTTTGTGAAAGATGCAAAAAAAATATTGGATAAAGAACTACAGCTACCAGCTGGCTATTCGCTTGCATGGTCAGGGCAGTTTGAATACTTTGAACGTGCTTATAAACGTTTAAGTTATGTAGTGCCAATGACACTTGGCATTATCTTTATCATGCTGTTCCTGGCTTTTAAGCGTATTACGCCAGCGTTACTCATATTAGGTAGTTTGCCATTCTCATTGGTAGGTGCAGTTTGGTTCCTGTACTTCTTAGGGCACCACTTCTCGATTGCCAGTGGTGTGGGCATGATTGCTTTGTCTGGGCTGGCTGCTGAGTTCGGCATCATTATGCTAGTCTATTTGGATGATGCGATTGAACGTTATCGAGCCGCCGGAAAGCTAAACAATAATGAAGATTTGTATGCTGCACTAATTGAAGGGGCAGCACTGCGAGTCAGGCCCAAAGCCATGACTGTGGCAGTGATTCTAGCTGGTTTGATACCTATTTTAATTGGTACTGGGACTGGTTCAGAAGCGATGAGCCGTATCGCAGCCCCGATGGTTGGGGGCATGCTCACTGCGCCGTTATTGTCATTGTTCGTATTACCGGCAGCCTATATCCTTATAAAGTGCAACTACGCAAAACATTAATCAGGACCAATTGAGAATTACTTTCATTCTGATATACTAATTTTAATGATTAAATTCTTTCTAAAATTCTTGATTGTAGTATTTCTCATGGAGTCTACATGGGCAGTAGCAGCACAATACTGCCCGCATGAGCTTGGATTGAAGGTTCATCATTTAGGGCACCACTCTAATAAGCAGGTAAGTAGCAATAAAAAGCAATTTGAATTGCCGGCTATCGGTGCCGATCACTCAAAGTCTGATACAGATAATGATTGTCCGTATTGTCATCTTGGTTCTATGAAGTCTATGGTTTCTATATTGTCACTACCATCGGCTATGACAGAGAGCATGACGATTATTACCGTTGTTTACTCTTATGCTGACGTCACTCCGCGTCATCCTGATCGTCCTAATTGGCTTGCCGCTGTTTAATTCAGCGGGACCTCAAACCTCATAATTTATCTAGCGTAAAGATTAAAGTCACTTCGTCTCGCTGAATTCATCCTTTTAATTTTGGAGAGTTCGATGCGCATATTTTATATATTTTTCATTTTTCTAATATCAGCCTCATCAGTGGTTAAGGCTGATGAGAGCACTTCAGGCTCAGCCCTGATGGAGCCTACAGGCAGTATTACCTTAACCGATGCACTTCACCTAGCATTAAGTGCTAATCCTGACCTGTCGGTTGCATTGCGAGAGCTTGAGGCAATAGCTGGTGTTAGGATGCAAGCTGCTACAAGGCCGAATCCCTCGATCTCTACATTGATGGAAGATGCTCGTAACTCAACGCGGCAAACCACCATATTGCTAGAACAACCTATAGAGATGGGAAGTAAACGCGATAATCGCATTAAGTCTGCAGACATTCGATATGATGCGGTGAATACGGATATTGCTATCAAAAAGTCTGAAGTCTATGCCAATGTACAAGCTGCATTCTATAGTGTACTGGCAGCCCAAGAGCGACTGAGTCTGGCTACTTCTTCACTGGATGTTGCGAAGCAAGCAAGAGAGGCTGCATCAAAGAAAGTACAGGCAGGAAAAATATCGCCTGTAGAAGAAACCAAATCAAAGGTTGCAGAGTCCGGCATTAAAATCGAAGCGAATCAAGCAACGAGTACACTCAATACAGCACGTAAGCGATTGGCTTCGTTGTGGGGTAGCCCTTTCCCAAAATTCATGCAGACGGTAGGCCAGATAGAGAATATTCCTGCGATACCTTCACTGCAAGAACTCTCAAACATGCTGGACAATGCACCTTCTATTCAACGTGCAAAACTTGAAATTGATGTCCGCCAAGCACAAGTCAATATCGAAAACACTAAGCGCACACCAGATTTAACGTTAAGTATTGGCGCGAAACGTAATGAGGAGCTTGGATTAAATCAAGCGGTATTAGGTTTCTCCATACCCATTCCAGTCTTTGACCGTAATCAAGGCAATCTGCAAGTAGCGGTGAGTCGCACAGATAAAGCTCGTGACGAACTGGTGGCATTTAGAGTTCAGTTGGAAACTCAACTGGGAGGCGCGTACGAGCGGCTAAGTACAGCGCGGCAATCTGTTGATACCTTGCAGAAAGAGATTCTACCTGGTGCGCAAAGTGCTTTTGATGCCGCCACCAAAGGTTTTGAATTTGGCAAATTTAACTATCTAGATGTACTTGACGCACAGCGTACTTTGTTTCAGGCTAAGTCACAGTACATCAATGCATTACTAGAAGCACATCAGGCATCAGCTGATATCAAACGCATCCTTGGTGATGCCATGCCTGACATTGCGGTAAAGCCTTAGGAGGCAAACATGACAATATACTCAAAAATAAAATCTGCACTTTCAAGTAAGCAATCGTTATTAATCATCATCGTTATCTTAATCGGCATCATCTTAGGTAACTTGATTCTGCAATCCAATAAGCCAAAATCCGGTGAAGAGGAAGGTGCAGAACAATCGACCACGCATGAAGAGTTGGATGGTCACCAACATGAGGAGCAAGCAAAAGAATTACCTAAAGGCCCCCATGCCGGCAAAATATTTACCCAGAGTGGCTATGGTCTCGAAGTAGTCATCAGCAATCAAAAAGCTACACCAGAGTTCAGAGTTTATACCTATGAAGATGGCAAGCTACTTGATCCTGCCACATCGAACGTGACGTTTACTGTAAATAGATTAGGCCGTAGTCCGGAAAAACTCACTTTTGTAAAAGAGGCGGATTATCTCAAAAGTATGGAAGCCGTTGAGGAACCACATTCATTCAAAGTCAGCATTGATTCTGAGCATAACGGCAAACACTATCAATTTGCTTACGCGCAGATTGAAGGCCGCGTGACCATGACAGATCGTCAATTGACCCTGAATGGAGTGGAAATACTCACAGCGGGCCCTGCACGCATCAAAACAACCTTAAATTTAATAGGTGAAATCAAACTGAATGCAGACAAGAGTGTCAGGGTCGTGCCTAGGCTGAATGGCATTGTGGAGTCCGTATCGGCTAATGCTGGCGATAAAGTGCGTAAAGGACAGTTGCTAGCAATTGTTTCAAGTCAAAGTATCGCTGATCAACGCAGTGACCTGATGGCTGCGCAAAAGCGGCTAGATCTAGCGAAAGTGACCTATGAGCGCGAGAAAAAGCTTTGGGAAGAGAAAATCTCAGCGGAGCAGGATTATCAGCAGGCAAGACAGGCTTTGCAAGAAGCTGAGATCAATCAGCAAAGGGCAAAGCAAAAGCTACAGTCTATAGGGGCTAATCTAGGCTCAGGAAGTAATCTAACGCGTTATGAGATTAAAGCGCCTATTGATGGAGTGATTACCGATAAACAAATCTCAGCAGGGCAGGTATTAAACGGCGATGAAAGTATTTTTGTCGTGGCTGACCTTTCTACGCTATGGGCTGAAATGACCATTTATGCTAAGGATGTGGGTGCAGTCAAAATCGGCCAGAAAGTAACAGTGAAAGCGAGCGCTTTCGAAGCTCAAACTACAGGCACCGTTGCCTATGTTGGGGCATTGGTGGGTGAGCAATCTCGCACTGCAATAGCACGAGTTGTACTGAAGAATGCTGACAAAGTATGGCTGCCAGGCATCCCAGTGAACATTGAATTACAAGCAGATGAAGTCGAAGTGCCGCTAGCAGTGTCTGTTGAGGGCTTGCAAAGCATGGATGATGGCAAAGTCGTATTTGGTCGATATGCAGATCTATTTGAGGTTCGTCCACTGACACTGGGGCGAGGTGATGATAAATACGTAGAGGTTCTGAGTGGGTTGAGTGCAGGTGAAAAATATGCAGCCCAAAATAGCTATCTGGTTAAAGCCGAACTAGGCAAAGCCAGTGCGACCCACGATGATTAAGGAGCCTAACTATGTTTGATAAACTCATCCATTTTTCTGTCAACCAACGTTGGCTCATCATGCTGTTGGCTTTGGGTATCGCTGCCTTAGGGATATTCAGTTATCAGAAGTTACCGATTGATGCGGTTCCAGATATCACTAATGTTCAAGTGCAGATCAATACAGTAGCCGCAGGTTATTCACCTTTGGAAGCTGAACAACGCATCACTTTTCCAGTGGAAACCGCAATGTCTGGGCTGCCTGGTTTAGAGGAGACCCGTTCCATTTCACGTTACGGTTTGTCTCAAGTGACGGTAGTGTTCAAGGAACATACGGATATCTATTTTGCCAGACAGTTGGTCAATGAGCGTATTAGTCAGGCCAAGGAAAAACTCCCTGCAGGTATTCTTCCTGAGATGGGACCGACTTCTACTGGCTTAGGTGAAATCTATATGTGGACAGTGGAAGCTAAAGAGGGAGCATTGAAAGCCGATGGTACCCCCTATAGCCCGACTGACTTGCGTGAGATCCAAGATTGGATCATTAAGCCGCAATTACGCAATGTGCCTGGTGTTAATGAGATCAATACGATTGGCGGTTATGCCAAGCAATATCAAGTGTCACCTTATCCTGACCGTTTAGTCGCACATGGCTTGGCATTAAAAGATGTCGTTGAAGCGCTGGAAAATAATAATGCCAATATGGGTGCAGGCTACATAGAAAAATCAGGTGAACAATATTTGATTAGGGTTCCTGGTCAATTATCATCCATGAGTGATATCAATAATGTCGTGGTTTCCACCAAGCTTGGTATCCCTGTACGCATTAAAGATATTGCCGAGGTTCAGCTTGGTAAAGAGCTGCGAAGTGGCGCTGCCAGCGAGAATGGTGAAGAGGTAGTGATAGGCACTGTTTTCATGTTGGTTGGAGAAAATAGTCGTACCGTTTCTGCTGCAGTCGATAAGAAAATTGCAGAGATAAACAAGACTTTGCCGACTGGTGTTGTAGCTAAAACAGTCTATGACCGCACCATCCTAATTGATAAAGCAATCAATACGGTAAAAAAGAACCTGTCAGAAGGTGCGCTGTTGGTAGTGGCTGTGCTGTTCCTATTCTTGGGAAATATTCGCGCTGCCGTGATAACAATGCTTATTATTCCATTGGCAATGCTATTTACCTTTACTGGTATGGTCACAGGTAAGGTCAGTGCCAATCTTATGAGTCTTGGAGCATTAGACTTCGGCATCATTATCGACGGCGCTGTTGTTATCGTCGAGAACTGCATGCGTAGGCTGGCACATGTGCAAACTACGTTAGGTCGTACCCTGAGTCGTGACGAACGCTTTCAGGAAGTGTTCGCAGCCGCTAGAGAAGCCAGAAGACCTTTGATCTATGGTCAGATCATTATCATGGTGGTTTACTTACCGATATTTGCTCTAGCAGGTGTTGAGGGCAAGATGTTCCACCCTATGGCCTTTACAGTAGTGATTGCCTTATTAGGTGCCATGTTACTTTCAGTCACTTTCATTCCAGCTGCAATTGCGATATTCATCACTGGCGCTGTGACCGAAAAGGAAAATGTATTCATTGCATGGGCTAAACGTGCCTATGAGCCGATTTTTCATTGGTCAATGGGCAATAAAGCTTTGGTGCTTACGATTACACTGGTTTCGGTCATTCTGAGTGGGTTGATGGTGAGTCGTATGGGTAGTGAATTCATGCCTAACCTGAATGAAGGCGACATCCTATTGCAACCTATACGCATACCGGGGACTAGCCTGTCTCAGTCTTTATCAATGCAAAGGGAAATTGAGCATACAGTAATGCAGTTCCCACAAGTAGACCGGATATTTTCTAAATTAGGTACCGCTGAAATTGCTAGCGACCCGATGCCGCCGAGTATGGCTGATAATTACATCATGCTCAAACCTAAGTCAGAATGGCCTGATCCGAATTTAAGCAAAAATGAATTGATTGCAAAAATTAAACATGCGGTCGAAGCCGTTCCTGGTAACAACTATGAAATTACCCAACCGATTCAGATGCGTTTTAATGAGTTGATCTCTGGGGTACGTAGTGATGTAGGAGTCAAAATATTTGGTGATGATATGGAAACCTTGAATCATACCGCTGAAAAAATAGCAGAGACTTTAAGCACAATTCCAGGAGGTGAAGATGTGAAGGTAGAACAAACCACAGGTTTGCCTATCCTTACCGTGAATATTGAGCGTGAAAAGATTGCGCGACTCGGCATTAACATTGCTGAAGTGCAAGAAGCAATATCGATTGCTATGAACGGTAAACAGGCTGGTGCTATATTTCAAGGCGACCGTCGGTTTGATATCGTTGTGCGCCTCCCAGAAAATCTCAGGGTAGATATGGCCGCGTTCAAGCAAATACCGATTCGGCTGCCAGGAAGTAGCGACAATTCAAAAGCTAACTATTTGCAACTAGGCGAAGTCGCAACACTTGATTTAGCACCTGGCCCAAACCAGTTCAGTCGTGAAAATGGAAAACGTCGCGTAGTTGTCACAGCCAATGTGCGAGATCGTGACATTGGCTCTTATGTAGCTGAGGCTCAGCAACGTATCGAACAGGAAGTCAAAATACCGTCTGGGTATTGGCTAACTTGGGGCGGTACTTTTGAACAACTGCAATCAGCCACTGCACGATTAGAAATAGTCATCCCTTTAGCGTTATTGCTGGTTTCAATATTGTTGTATTCCATGTTTGGCAACTTTCGCGATGGGCTCATTGTGTTTACAGGTATTCCGTTCGCACTCACTGGCGGGGTATTGGCCTTGTGGCTAAGGGGTATACCACTCTCCATATCGGCAGGTGTTGGGTTTATTGCTTTATCAGGCGTAGCGGTATTGAATGGCTTAGTGCTGATTAGTTTTATCAAAGCGCTTCGTGACGAAGGAAAACCATTATTAGAGGCAATTCAAGAAGGTGCTTTAACTCGATTGCGGCCTATTTTAATGACCGCACTAGTAGCGTCGCTTGGGTTTATTCCGATGGCCATTGCTACCGGCACCGGCGCTGAAGTTCAACGCCCATTAGCTACTGTTGTAATCGGTGGAATATTGTCATCAACGTTACTAACTCTACTTGTGCTGCCTTTGTTGTATCAACTTTTATATAGAAATAAAGAGAATTGATATGACGCTATATTTCTAACAATTGACTAGGACATATCAAGGGTTGTGAATGTCCGCTTTGGGCCGAATGCCGTAACTCAATGAGGCTCCTTCATTAGTTATGCATGATTTTTCCTTAAGTCACCAAATAATATAGGCTACGTTGTGGCCTATATTATTTGAGTAACGTGTGGCGACTCGCCGATAATGTTATGTGTTTGGAAAAAATAGGTGCTTTTCAGTGGCAAACTCCGACCCAAAGCCGAAGCCAGAGGTTTGAATTAAGAAGCACCGTTAGGCCTCCCGCTTGAATGACTTGTTAGGCTTTTTGATCCCAGCTAGATACATAACCGTCTTCTACCGTTATTCGCAATGCAAATCGGTTAACCCCTTGCTGCCGATATTTCCATACTTCTCTGACTTTCGTTTTGAGTAGCTTATTGTCAATGGCAACAGGTGGCCCTAAGGAATCCATAAGCTGAGCCTCCGTCTGACCTTGCCAGAAATAACCATTGAAAATTTTTTGAACTAGCAATTATGCAGATGAACTATTTACTGCTCCCCAGCCTGGATTAGCGGGGTTTACCGAGCAACAAGCATTTCGCCATTATTTGCAATGCATGCATTACCAAGTAAGAAATTCGATTAAGCAGACATTCGATGAAACTATAGATAGTTACGTAAGGCAGCTTGATCATGCCGAAAATCAACTTAGAGTTCTTCATGCCAAAGGTATTAAAGGACAAAAAAGAGATTTTCTGGAATCTATAGATGCTAATCGAGGTGCTGCTAGCTATTTGTCTTCAAATAGAGGCGCCGTTTTACGCAGGAAATGGACTAAACTTATTACTTGAAATTGTAAGTTAAATCATTTCGAGCTAATTTCTAGGATAGGATAATGACGGAAAAATTTCTAACATATAGCCGTGATAAGCTCTAAGCAACATAGACAAAATCAATATTAGGCATATTCTGATTAAACAATTGTCTATTTAAACTTAGCACTCCTACAGTCCTAAAGCTCTTTTGTACGTTCAATGATGCTTTAACCACCCAATGCCTTTAATGTCATTCCACGAGGTCGTTTGATGACATTGGTAACATTGATTTACCTGTGCTTTAAGTCGTCCGGCAGTTGGTCTTGAAATCATCATGAAATGCATCATGCTATGACTAGGCGGCGCCATATGGCACTGCGCGCACTCTGTCGAACGTACCGAAGGATGACGAAAGTTTGCTACCGCCCATGTGTCCATAACGTGGCACTGCACACAACTGTTACCAAAGAGCTGTAGGTGTTTATCCTTGGTTGCATGGCATACCATACAATTAAGTGACACTCCCTCTTTACCCGAGTCTGAATGAAGGGAATATGCCGATGTCGATTTAGCACAGCTCGCGCCAGCAGAGCATAGAACCGCGCCTGGAACTGGAATTTTGTCTGTTTCCTGATTTTTATGTGTACGACTCACGGTAGCTTGATCTAATGATTTTGACAGCGAGTCAATCTCTTCTTTACTTAAGGTACCGGTAGCAAAATTTACTTCCAGTTTTCGCAACTCCCCATACCCAATCTTCGCAAGCCAATTATGGTCCATGCTTGTCGGCATTCTTTTACCTCCTTGATGTTCCATATGACACTCTGTGCATGACTGAATATTGGCGTGAAAGGCTGTAGGCTGACGTTGCAGTAGCGCCTTGTTATCTGCATGACAAGTAATGCACGCTGCAGAATTTACCCCTTTCACAGGTTGATGGCATGAAGCACAACTATTGGTGAGGGTTGCATGTGAGCTCGACAGTTCACCTGGAACTATCGCAGCCTCCCACAAATTTCGTGTTAGCGAGTTAGCCTTCTCCATGTCCAGTAGAATCGCAATGGCCGATATGAGCATAAGTAAGACTATTAATATAGTTCTCATATTACAAGAACCACCTGAGTCCATATTGAACTCCTGCCACAATATGTAATACTAGAAGTAAGTAAAAAATTACAGACAGCCAGATATGGACTTTTAGCCATATATTTAATTGGCGTTTAAGGGTCCCGTACGCCTCAGCCGAAAACTCCGTATTGGCCATCGCTTCTATAATTTGATTGAGGATCTGTGTCTCCGTTTGAGCTGGCATATGGCGTGAAGACAGATTCGTATCTGACATATGATCATATTCAGTACGCAATTTAGCAAGCATTACTTCATTTTCCTTTTGCTCTTGCGACGCATACTGATAAAAATGACGGCAGATAAAACCACTTAGAATTGAAAGTAACATGGATGCTGTAAGAAAGATTCCTAGCCAACTATCAAACCGATGCCCAGTATGTAATATAGCTAGAAAGCTCCCCATCAAACTGGTGTAGATATGCCAGGTTAAGAACTTGACGAGTGACAAATGTGTATTGCACAGGCTTTTAATCCAACTCACTCTCTTACATATGGTATATGCAAGCGGCACAAGCATTAGAAGTGCAGCCGACACCCCTAGCACTCCCCCGAATGTACTACCGGCAAAGCGAGGAGACCTATGTAAAAAGAACCCAAGCCATAGCAGCATCAATAAGAAGAGAATTGAAGTGATTATTTTCCGTTCACGCTCCATCCTTAGTATGCCTTAGGGTTATAAGGAGTAAATTTAGGCATCAACAGAAACATCTCCTGTAGGAGTAGCTTGGCATGCCAATATGATGTTCTGTTCCTTATCTTCGGGTTCAAGAGAATCCTCCACCTCCATAGTCACTTGGCCAGAAACCAGCTTGATCTTGCAAATACCACAAAACCCTGACCTACAAGAGTAATCGATACTCACTCCAATATCTTCCGCAGCTTCAAGGATTGTCTTAGGCTGAGTAAGTGTCATAGCCCTGCCTGATTTTACGAAATTTACAGTGGAAGAAAAGGTCATCAATGGATTGCCTTGACCGACCACGGTCACTGGCTGAGTTTCTGTAGACCGTTGCGGCTCTCTGCCAGAAAAGACTTCCACTTCCACCTGCTTAGCCGGAACGCCAAGGTCGGCAAGCACCACCTTAATCGCCTCCATCATAGGCTTGGGGCCGCAAAGGTGAATGTGTCTAGAAGCTATATTGGGCACTGATGAAACAATTAACTCTTTGGTGATGCGGCCCATATGATATGGCCAGGTCTGGGGATTGACCTCACTGGCCGTAAGTACGACATGGAGGTTTTCATATCGCTGTCTTAGGTACTCCAGCTCTTCACGAAAAACCACCTCTTCCTCGCTCTTACATCCGTAGATAAGATATATGTCTCCGAACCAAGACCGTTCAGTCAGATAGCGAATGATACTGACCATTGGCGTTACACCTACACCACCCCCTATAAGCACAATGCTATCAGCAGCATCACCTAAAAAGGTAAACTTACCAGAGGGAGCGGTCACCTGCAGCAACTCGCCCTCATGAACTCTTTCATGCAAGTAACCCGAAACTATGCCGCCAGCTTCATGCCTGACAGTAACTTCACAATACTCCAAATGTGTAGGCGACGAAGATATGGTGTAGGAACGCTTTATATTTTCACCATATGGATTGACGGTGACTGTAAGAAATTGCCCTGGGAGGTAGCTAAAAGGAAGTTTTCCATAATCTGGGCTAACTAGCCGGAATGTTTTTACCTGAGGCGTCTCCTTAAATATACGAGACACCAACAATTGCCCGGTCCATGCATTAGATTTTGACGGAGGTTTGGTCGGCAGACCTAATGCAGTCAATCCCTTATCGACTTCAAATGAACTATTCTCGTATTTTTGTGTACTGTCCTTAGCTGCAGATGTAGCAACTGTACTGGATGCTGATGCATTGGCATTAGTGGCGGCTCCTGCTTTTTCAGCTGCTAATTTAGTCAATAGCGCTGCTACGCGCCTAGATTTGTAGAAATGGAAGCCTACGGCAGCAGCCGCAAAGGCGAGCAGTATAAGCATGGTAAAATAGTGGAATACTGCCAACTGAGGCGGGGCTGATGGATTAGCCAAGCTCATGGTACGCCTGAACCACTCGAGGGCAGAGGTCTGGGGGAGTGAGCCCTCAAGCATCAACCTGTGTGCAGCTACGCCGCTTTCCACTTCAGCGTTTCCCTCTCGAATCTGTTGAGTAGCCATAAATGCCGCCTCGTGATTGCCACTCTGTATTGCACTCAACAATCTCTCCTGACCATTTTGGAGAAGTTTGGTACCGGTATGAATTCTCTCTTCGGCAAGAGCTTCTACTTTCCTCCTGTTGGCCATAGACATGTCTGGCAGACCCATTAGAGATGGATAGATCTCTTGACGGGCACTTTGTTGACCCATGCCCGCCATCATCTTACTCATTCCCTGCATGCTGTCCGCCTTGCCAGCCTCATCCACAGGAATAGCGTCCGCCGTCCCCACACCTTGTGGCGTTTCCATTGCCGTACCAGCCGCACTCTTTGAAGAAGGATCCGAAAGTGCAGGGACGGTATCCAGCGAGGTTGTTGCACCTGGATGATGAGACTCGTGCTCAGATGCCCCTGCTGATGCAAAAGGAGACTGCATTATCAAACATCCCAGCAAGATAAGACGACACCATGACTTATAAAGCCATGATGTTGATTTGCTAGTTTCATTACGCTCACTCTTGCACAGCATGTACGATACTTTATTATGGCTGAGGATGACTTGCTTTTGTCTACATGTCCGACATTGGTGCTGTCCGCCTTACCGGTGATTGCATAGAGGCTGGCTCGGTTCCAAGCAAGGCATTACGCTGCTCTGGGGTAAGTACCTTTGCCGCCCCTCCAACTGCTCTGATGAAATTCATGCGTTGAGTGCTGCGAAGCTTTTCTATAGCCTGAATTTTCCCTTCTATTTTAACTACATTAGGCGAGTCCACTGATGTCAACACCCATAAATCCTGTTCTGCATCTTCAATACGGCGATCCATGTCGGACTGGTCCAGCATGGATTTTTCTTTGATACCGTTCAGGCTCTTTTGCTGAGTAACGGAAAGCGATATATGTTGTGGATGATCCAGAAAGAAACCTGACGCCCCGATGTGATATAAATGCGAAGCACCTGGAAATCCTGGTAAGCTGCTACTCGGCACTTTCTTACTCATGCCTCGTTGGGACGACATTGAACCGCGCATTTTTCCCATCATATCCATAGCTGAATGTGATGCCTCAGACATGGAGTCATTAGGGATGTTGGCGGAAGTTGGTGCCGGAGACATACTCTTGTCTGGCATTGAGGCTCCCCCCATGCCCATGTCATCCATCATCGCCATTTTAGGAGCTGAATTTGTCGTTACAATACTGCTAGGCTCAAAGGGCTCTGCCGTCAGGATAGAACTATAGATGAGAAGTATTGCAATGGTTGCACAAATTACTAAATTACTATTTTGCTTTGAAATGATCATGATGCCCCATTCCTTTCGTTTGTACTTGAACTAAAATACCTAGTAATCGAGTCAGTGTAAGCATCAACTAACAAATCAAATATTTGAATAAAAGTTAGTTCTCGCAATAAAGCCTGTCTTGACAATAATCCAACCCCATTGCCGTAGGCTCTCTTTTGATATGATTCACTTGGCAATGCCTTCGTGCACATTGACACAAAAATGTTATAGAGATAAAAGCCGACATGCACTCAAGCGCACTTGTAAATCCCGGAGAAGTTATAATGAGCGCAATGCCGTCTATACCCAAGACATCCTTACCTAGTTATTTCGCATCGGTTGGATGGTAGTGTTTCTTGACCTTATCTTTTTGGGCATCCTTGTTTTCTTTCTTTTGGTCAGCGACAGGCGCTTGACGTTGCTCAGAGGCTGGCGGGACGATACCCTTTTCTACGGGATGCGAATGTGGTCTAACTTTTGTCTGGACTTTGCTATCTGGAGCATCTTCTGCAGCAAAAGCATTAAACCCAGCCACGCTTAAAATAGCACTTATTACCAATACTGGAACTAGTTGCTTCTTCATTTTAATCTCCTGTTATTAAACAATTTTCCTACATGATCATAGCACTATTGTATGAAATGTATGCTGATTTGATATTGATGTATGTCAAACAATCTAAAATTGAAATCACATCCTCCTCTTCAACAACTTAATTCTATTTCCGCGATTTCTACATCACACTTTCACAAAAAATGCCCAGACTCCATAGGTAACAACAAAACAATATTTAGCAAAGATATAAGAAAATATGGTTCAAATAATTTTATTACCTATGTTCATCTCAATGGCTATCTCGTTTAAATTCGGATAGCCAAGATGCCTTATTTAAGTGGTTTGATTTTTGTAATCAATGGACTGCCACCGTCGACCTTAGCAAACTCAAATTCCACTTGGTCTCCAGTTTTTACTGTGTCCAGCAGAGACTTATCAGCAACTTTAAAAAACATGGTCATTCCTGGCCATTTAAGCGCTGTAATAGCGTCATGCTTCAATTTAACTTTACTTAAAGCACTGTCCACGGTAACTACCTCACCTTTTGCAGAATAACTTTTTTGATTATCTACAACTTGATGGTGGGCATCGTTGGCATAGACTGGAGTAGCAGCGATACTCGATACCGCTAAAAACATACAAATTAATAACTTTTTCATTTCTTTATCCTTTAATCTTTGATTGGATCTGGACGGAACGTTGCACGCCCATTTCACCAATTAATGCTTGTGTTCATTGTCAGTTCCTTTGGACATACACATTCTTTAGCCATATTTGACCAGAGCAAACAAATAATCAGTATCTTAATGTCCAGTGTGGCCGCTCGGTTTTATGACGGTCATTTCAACGCCTTCTTCTGTGTTTGGCGGTACAGCTCGATTAACAGGTGGTAAGTCATTAACAACCTCATGCGCTACAGTGCCCTTTGGATGTTTGTAAAACCCGGGGTCTTTGTAGTCATTGCGTGCCAAGCCTTCACGTACTTTGACTGTAGTAAACATGCCGCCCATTTCAATGGCGCCAAACTGGTCTTTGCCAGCCATCATGGGTAAAGTGTTTTCAGGTAAAGGCATCTCCATCATCTCCGCCATATCAGTCATTTCGGACATGCCGGTTTCACCCATCGGCATATAGTCAGGTACTAAGTTGCCAATTTTCTTCATGAGATCATTTTGTTTTACTCCAAGTAATGTCGGCACATCATGTCCCATAGCATTCATGGTGTGATGGCTCTTATGACAATGGAATGCCCAATCGCCAGGCTCATTTGCAATAAACTCCACTGCACGCATTTGCCCGACAGCCACATCGGTGGTTACTTCCGGCCAGCGGGCGGATGCTGGAACCCAGCCACCATCAGTACCAGTGACTTCAAACTCATGTCCATGCAGGTGAATCGGATGATTGGTCATTGTCAGATTGCCTACCCTAATACGCACACGATCATTTTTACGCACTACAATTGGGTCAATCCCCGGAAAAGCTCGGCTATTCCAAGTCCATAAATTAAAATCCAGCATGGTGTTCACTTTAGGTGTATAGCTGCCAGGGTCGATATCATAGGCATTAAGCAAAAAGATAAAATCGCGGTCTACTGGCATAAATTTTGGATTTTTGGGATGTGTTACCCAACTCCCCATCATACCCATCGCCATTTGTAGCATTTCATCAGCATGTGGGTGATACATAAATGTGCCAGGTCGTTTAGCTTCAAACTCATACATAAAGGTTTTTCCTGGCTCAATTGGTGGTTGACTTAATCCACTTACGCCATCCATTCCATTGGGCAAGCGTTGTCCGTGCCAGTGAATACTGGTTTTTTCTGGTAGTCGATTTGTGACATAAATTCTCACCCTGTCTCCTTCAACCACTTCAATGGTTGGGCCGGGACTTTGTCCGTTATAGCCCCACAAATTGGCCTTCATGCCTGGTGCGATTTCACGGACTACAGGCTCAGCGACCAAGTGAAACTCCTTAACGCCTTTATTCATGCGCCAAGGTAGACTCCAGCCATTCAGCGTAACAACTGGGTTATAGGGTCTTCCCGTATTCGGATGTAGTGGCGCTTGGGTATTTGCAGCCTCAGCTGACACAATTTCTGGAATAGCCGCCATCGCAACCTTACTAACTGAGGATGCAGCAAGACCTGCCAGCCCAAGTCCTGCCAATTTAAAGAAACCGCGTCGATTTAGATTTGGTAAATTCATTATTATTGTCCTT